>Ga0210134_1000007_pt1 | contig 32278 bp, 47 predicted proteins | sample RushSE_CattailNL_3_FD_185565 | JGI IMG/M metagenome (GOLD analysis project Ga0210134, IMG submission 185565) | Wetland microbial communities from San Francisco Bay, California, USA, that impact long-term carbon sequestration - RushSE_CattailNLB_D2... | ecosystem: Environmental > Aquatic > Marine... | reverse complement strand
CTCGTTGTTGGCCCAGACGGCTCCCAGGGCTCCGTACTCGTTCCACACCACCCACAGCCTCCGCTTGTGGGGGTTGCTCTCCCCGGGCAGCACGACGTCGTTGCAGAGGATCCTCTCGGCTTCCAGCTCGACGTAGTTGTCTTTTCCGACGGGTATCTCGATCTTCTTGCTCATGGCGTTTTCTTTCGAGGGGTGGGTGAGTTGCTGCTAGGTGAAGGACGCCGACCTCGTCCGGGCGAGGTACTCGTGCAGCCGGACGGCGTCCTGTACCATGGGGAGGCCGTGGGAGAGGAAGCGGAGGCGGTTCTTGACGTTCGCGGGGAAGTGGTCGCGGTAGATCCCGGAGATGGTTCGGCCGTCACCCTCGCCGTAGCGTTGCAGCGCTCGTCCGAGGTAGTCCTGGTACTCCTCGTCCATGGCCCGGGGAACGGGGGCCAGGGCGTCGGCCCGCAGCGCGTGGGCGTGTCTGGAGGTGGGGATCCCCCAGGTGCTCGCCCTCTTGACCGCCACCCGGGGTTCCCGGAGCATGTCGACGTCGCCATTGTAGCCTGGCATCTTCGTCCGGCGCGCGTACACTTCGTCGCCCAGGATGGCGACGGCCAGGGCCGTGCGCTGGTCCCGGCCTCGGTCTACCAGGGCCTGGTACTCCTGGAAGGATTTCTCGAAGTCTGGGGAGAGGTTCATGTCAACCAGCTTCCTTCTCGGCCTCCGCGACGACCACGTCGACGACGTCGTCGAGCAACTTCTTCTGCCGCGGGGTGAGCTTCTTCCACGCGTCGGCGGCCATGCGGCGCGGGCACTGCCACTCGAAGACGGCGACCGACTGGACGAGGGCCGCCCTCCGGTTCATGCGGGGGCTCGCGACGACCTGCTTCGCCTTGAGCATGGCACCGTATCCGTAGTTCCCGTCGACGAGCCACCCGATCCTCTCGCCCACGACGGCGGGGCGGTCGCGCATGGCCTCGAGGAATTCTCGCTGGGCGTCCTTGCGGTCGCCGAGGGGAGCGGCGTCGACCTGCTGCTCGTGGCGCCAGGCCGCGCGGAGCTCGTTCTGCTCGTATTCCTGCTGTGATGTCATGGTTGTTGGTCCTCGCGGTCGGTGTTGATCTGGTAGGTTGAGACGTTCGTGACTTTTTTATTTTTTATCACCTTATGAACAAAGTGTCAAATGATTTTTTACATCAATTCGCTGCTGATGTAGAGAGCGTAGCGCTCGGCGAGGTTTTCGAGGTCGAAGGCTTTGGCGTAGTTGTCGAGCATTTTGCAGAGCATCACCACGTCGTGGATGTCGTCGTCCCGCAACTTCGGGTCCCAGGTCAAGCCGGCGCTTTCGGTCTCGCGTTTCCAGGCCTGGACGAGGGCGCTGGGCTTGAGGATCGTGACGTTGATGGTCAGCTTCTTGTTTTTGGGGGCTGACACGCGGGAGGGAATTCTGGCGGCTTCGAGGAGTGATTCGACGGCGTAGGCGGTGGCTGCCTGTTTGGCACGCGCTAGATTTCTCGCGGCTTCGGCAGCGATCTTTTCTTCGACCTGCTGTCGGACGGCCCGCGGGTGGCTGTCGAGGAAGTCTTCTACGAGAGAACCGATGTGTTTTCTCAGAAGCTCTTTTTCGTCATCCTCGTCGCTGTCTGTATAGACGCCGAGCTCTTGGAATGGAATTGGCTTGAAGGTTTTCACTTTGCTTCCTTTCGGATGAGAGCCAGTCCGGTCAGCGCGAGGCCGGTCCCGAGCAGGATCTTCCAGGCTCGCGCGGGGTGGCCGGGGCTCCACCCGGGGGCGCGGAACTGGGCGACGACCTGCTTCGAAAGGGAGGATTTCGTCGGCGGGGTCGCGGCGTCGTACCGGGCGAATCGGTCCCTGGCCCGCCGGCACAGCTCGAGGAAGTTGAGCAGGGTGACGACGTCCGACTCGTCGAAGCCGTTCCCGCGGGAGGTCGAGTAGTCGTACCACCTCCGCATGAGGGGTCCGAACGAGCGCCGCTCCGCGGGGGGCAGCTTCTTCTCGTTGGTGAGGCGGGAGATCAGGTCGAACGTTCGGCTGAACTCTGCTTTCACGGCTTCACCTAGCTTTCGGGGTGACAGGGAGGACCGGTCCGCGAAGCGGGAGGCCCCGCAGCTCCAGTCTCTCGCGGTACGGCCGAGGAGGAGGTCGAGTGACACGGCTCAGTCCTCCTCTCCTGCCCGGACGGCGTCGGGCACGGCGACGGTGGGTCTCTTGCGGTGGACCAGCCAGTCGACGCCGAGGTAGGCGGCGCCCGCTATGCCGAGCGCCCACAGGAGGTTGGTGCCGGCCTCGTGGGGGAAGCGCCTGACGTCGTCCGCGAGGGTTGCGCGGGCGGTTCCCTGGACCTCGCGGATGCCGGCCAGTCCGGCGGCCTCGATCCATATCCTCGTCAGGCGTCGCAGGAACTCGTCGTAGGCGGGGTCGCCGGGCGAGTAGGTCTTCTTGCTCCCGCGCGAGCGCTCGTAGATCTTCTTCGCCTTATCAGCCTCGTCGATGGCCCGGCGCAGTCCCCGGTGGTCGCTCGACGCCAGCCACGCGTACCACGGCATGTTCTCGTCGAGCATCTTCTCGCCGCATACCGCGCCGATTTCCAGGACCTTGGCCATGCCTCCGGACGTGATCTTTCGCGGTACCTTGCGCATCACGAAGAGGAGCTCGTTGGCGTAGGGCACGGGGACCAGGGCCATGCCCTTCTTCGCGAAGCGGTCGGCGAGGCGCTTCGACTCGTTCATGAGGGAGTCGAACAACTGGCGGTTCGACGCGAGCATGGCGTTGAAGTGGCCGGGGAGCTTCATGTCTCCCAGGAAGGGGATCCAGCGCTCCATGAAGCTCCGCCACGCGGCCTCGTCTCGCGCCGACAAGATCTTGTCGTCGTGGACGGTGCGCGCCTGGCGGACGCTGCGGTCGATCGCGTTGACCCACCTCTCGGAGGCGTCGAGCTCGCTCCAGGAGATCTTCCAGACGTTCCAGTCGTCCCAGGTGAGCCACGCTCGCCACGCGGCGTAGGCCGGCGAGAGCAGGGTCGCGGCGGCCGACGCCCCGGTCGACGAGGGCTCCGGCTCCCACATGTCCCCGACGCCCGCGTACTCGATGGAGCCCCGGGGCGGGGGACTCCCCCGACCGAAGTCTCGGTTTCTCTTGCTCCACGAGGTGATGTTGAACGCCATGTGAATTCAGCGAGGAAAAGGTGGATAATCGCCTATTGACAAGCAGATGTGTTTCGCGAGATCGGTAGGCGAGCAGGTTTGATCTATTCCCCTCCATTCGAGGTGTTCGGACTTGGCGATGATCGTGGGAATGTAGGTCTGATCTTCGGCATTCATGAAGGGAACCAGGACCTCGTTGAACCACTTCTCGAAGCGGGGAGGTGCCTTCACGAAGTACAGTCGGTGGTCGCTGTACTGTTTGTTGTTGCTCACGATGAAGATCATGATGTTTTTTCAGTTGTTGAAGTGGTTCTCGGCGAGCTGGACTACGCGATTCCTAGCTTTTGCATCTCGTTGTACCAGGATATGACGAACACCTGTTTGCGGTCGGCGTTGGTTCTCGTCCAGTCGATCTTCCCCAGTTTGTGCAGTCCCTCGATGGCGGCGTCGAGCAGTTGACCGACTTCCTTTTCGGGGAGGGGTAGCGAGTTGTTGTCCCCGGCCGCCTGTACCTTCAACACGAACGCGTAGGCCATGGCGGTGTCGCGCCCGAGCTTGTCGAGGTAGGAGGCGTCGGTCTTCTTGTTTCTTTTCGCCATGGTGTTCTTCTCAAGTAATCACGCCTGCGACACCCGGGTGAACCAGACGTTGCCGATGTAACGGTGGGAACCGTTGGGTAGCACGAGGACGTTGTCTGCGGAGATCGCGTCGCGCAGTCGATAGACGGCTTCCGAGGGGTTCTGGGCTTCGACCTTGATCTTTCGGGTGGTGGGTTTGTCCGACAGATCGACGTGCCTGTGGACGTTGACCGTTACCTTGTAGCTTGTCAGTTCGGGATTCTCGTTGCGGGCGATTGCCAAGGATTTCCCGAGCGGACGGTGGGAGGAGACGAACTTGGTCGGCCAGTGTTTCCACTCGTCGTCCTGGGTATCGTAGTAGAGTTGGATCTGGTCGATCGGCGAGCCCGGTTCGCTGGGGTGGTAGACGGCGAAGTCCTCGAAGATCCACTTCGTGGACGGGGCGGTTCCGGTCCGCAGTCGTCTGGCCTCGAGAGGAACTCCCTGGTGGACGAAGGAGACGACGTATTCCTTCACGCGATCCTCCCCTGGCTCTCGACGCGGACGACGAGGCGCTCGTGCACGGAGGCTTCCGGGTCCTCCTCGAAGACCTCGACCCCGGCGTCGCCCGCCCACTTGCGGGCGGCCTCGCGGCTCCAGGCGACGACGTCGACGTTGACGGCTCGGCCGGTGCTCGCGCTGACGGCGGCGGCCAGCTCGAGGGCCTTTGGCCAACTCTTGAAATACTGGGTCTTTCCCCCCGCGTCCTCGACGTGGAACTCCAGGTCCTTGTGCGTGTTGCTCATGGCTATCTCCTCAGTGTCTTGGCCGCCTCTTCGAGCCGGTCGGCGACGACCGTGCTCGACAGGGCGAAGCCTATCTTGGCGATCTCTCGGTTGCGGAGCAGATAGGCTGCCCGCTTGAGGGTGTCGCGAATCTGAGAGAGGTCGCGCCCGCTCAGCTTCTCGCCTTCTTCGAGAACGTGGTCCTGGACGTACCCGGCGATTTCCGACAGGTTGATCGCGGCGTGGCCAGCCTGCTGGTAGTCAAGGATTTTCTCGACGTCGGGGTGCCTGAAGTATCGCTCCGTCACGTGGACGAGCTTGACGAAGTTGCCGGCATTGCCTTTGTTCAGCGATGCCATCTGTCGTTACCTCCCCTGGATGTCCGGTAGATGCCCGAGAGGGCGACGAGGCCGAGGGCGGCGGAGAGCGAGAGTAGTCCCGCCATTGCCCCGCGGCCGGCCCGGCGGACGTCGTAGCGGACGTCGTCGACCTTGGCGAAGAGCGCTCGCTGCTGCGCGGACGGCAGCAGCAGGGACCCGCAGCTCCAGTCCCTGCTCGTCCTGCCCAGCACGAGGTCGATGGCCACGGCTACCTGACCTCCTCGACGTGGCCACCCTCGTAGACGTAGAAGAGCGGCTTGGTGGGACCTCGCGTGGCTTCCCACTCGCTCAACTGGCCTGGCCACGCGGCGGCGGCGTAGGCTCCGCGGTGCCCGACCTCTACTCGCATGGAGTGGACCAGGTCGGCGAGCAGCGTCTCGGCGGAGATCCAGTGTCGCATGTAGGAGTAGAGGTAGTCTCGTCCTGAATTCTTTCTTAGTTGTCGTCGGAAATCTGGGTTGTGGGCGTAGATGGTGAGGGCGTGGTTCGCGAGGTACTTGACCGGTTCTTCTTGGTCTCTGAAGATGCCGGAGCGTGGTGTCAGGGTGTCGTAGAACGGATATTCGAAGTGGGAGCTCCGGTTCATTTTGGCGATGAGGGCAGAAGCCTCTCGGACCACGTTTTCGGCGACGACGTGTGGCAGGATGGAGGTTTCGTCGGAGAACTTCTCGGCCGAGATCTTCCGTACTTTTTTTGCCATGAGTCAGGACCTTTGGATTTTTTGTTCTTGACACTTAGTTCTGAACCAGCTACGATCGTAGCATGATGCACGGACACCCTTCACTCAGGTTTTTCGACATTCCACCTAGCGGGTGGCTTCGGTACCTCCTCGTCGGCGCGGTATGCGCCCTGCTCGGGTACTGCCTGGCGGGCTGCGACGGCGCCGGTGACTGGCATGACCCAGACTCCGGGAAAACCGACGTTGTGGGGGAGGGAGTGGTTTCGGCCGACTCCGGGGGGAAGGACGCTCGGGGAGACGCCGGGTTGAGGCGAGACGACGCCGGCAGGCTGTCCTGCGACGTGCCTTCTCCGACGGGTGACCAGCCGTCGGGGTACGGTACCGCGCGCGACCTGCCGCCGAACAACTTCGTCCTCGTCGCGAACGACGTGGGGGCGGCGTGCGAGGCTTGGAAGCAGTCGTATCCTGAAGCGTACGCCAGGTGGCCTTCGGGTGACCTGCCGACGCCGGACCTGGTTGCAGGAGTCGACTGCTTCGACCCGGAGCACGATTTCCAGGGGACTACCGGGATACCGTGGAGCGTGTGGGCCAAGGACCTCGACGGTACTCCTTGCAGCGCCAACGCCAGCTCCGGGAGCTGCGAGGCGGTGGGATTCTCGCCGATGCCCTCGCACTCGTCGAGCGAGCCGTCAGAGAGGTTGCGCGTGCGCTCGTGGGCGCTGTGCTCGACGTCCGGGCTATTTGCGGGTTGGTTGTACACGACTTCCTAGATCCCGACCTCGCAGCAGAGGGCGAGCATGGTCACGGTATCGGCCGCCGTTGCGGACTCGATCGTGACGATGGTTTCGTGGCCGATGATGGGGATGGTCGGACACGTCACTCCCGCCGCGATGGCGACGTTGTCCAGGGCGTTGACGCTGTCTCGTAGCGTGACGTTGAGGGCGCTGGTCAGGGGTTGCCGCAGTACCTTCAGGGAACGGGTGAAAGCCGGTAGGACGTAGAAAATGGGTGTGATGGCCGGGGCGGCGGAACCGGATACGAGCACGGGTGTCTGAGCTATACCGACCCATTGCCCGACGTAGCAGTAGAGGGTCCTGTAGGTGAAGGAAAAGCGTTTGCTGAAGTAGGCGGCCATGGCCTGGACCTGCACGGGTTCGGCTGGTACGGATACCGGTAGGAGCGGGAGGACTACCGGGCCTCCAGGTCCTTGTCGCGGTACTCCCTGGACGTCGGCTAGGCAGACCTGGCCGTTTGTGTTGAGCAGGGGTTCGATGAGGAGGCTGTCGTAGCGCGCGTAGAGGCGGATGACTCCGGTGGGTACCGTGATGACGGCGATTCCGTCCCTTGGTTCGGTGGCCTCCGCGGCTGCCGTTACGCTGCCGATGAAGGGTCCCATCGGGACGTCGAACTCCATAGACGTGGATCGTCCCCCGTTGCCGAACTCGATGATTCCGGTGATTGGTCCCGGAAATCCCGGGGTGGGGTTCTTGTTGCGGGGCAAGCGGGTGGCCGTCACGATCACGGACGTGGTCTGCCCCGCCGCCGAGCCGGCGGAGAGCTGGATGATGCGCGCGGGGCTCTTCTGGGGGATGGTCGTGGCGGAGCCGGCGGCGGGACCTGCCTGGGGGTAGATGACTTCGGAGTTGCCGATGTTTTGCTCGGCGTCCTGGAGGATGGGTTTCTTGCTGCTGGTGGTGTCTAGGCCCATGTCTATCCTTCCTTCTCCTCGCCGCCGACGAGGCTGACGACGGCGCGGGCCCGCCGGACGTCGTTGTTCTCGAGTGAGATCGTCACCGGGTGGTCGCGGTCGACTTCGTCGCTGATGGTCATTCCTCGTTTGAGTTGGTGAATCGGGACGTGGCTTCCGAGGAGAGCTGAGCCGTGTTCCAGTCTGGTGGCCGAGACCGCGGCGTCGCGAGGCTCGACGTCCACGAACAGGACGACGCCCGTCATGGGAGGATCGGGGGTCACGACCACTTCTCCCGAAGCCCCCGGGTCGAGGAGGATCGACTGCCGCGTCGACCTGGCGTCGTCTCGGGTCACGACGGGAGCCGTGACGACGTCGTCCAGTTCCTGCATTTACCTCCTCCTCCTGCCCAGCTCGACTCCCCTCACGATCTCGGAGAGGCGCTCGAAGGACTTCTCCAGGCGGGCGAGGGAGCTGGCCTGCTGGTCGAGCGTCGTCTCGACGCGCTGGAGGATCTTCATGGTCTCGCCCTTCTGAGTTTCCGCCCTCAGCTCCTGCTGGGAATACTCGGCGCGGTCGACGAAGAAGTAGCGTCCCGAGAACCCGATGATGGCCGTCGTCGACACGGCGACGCCGAGTATGACCGACAAGACAGCCACGAAGGCCCTCGAGCCGACGGGGGGCGACTTCTGCTCGATCACGACGGGGATCGGGATCCCTCCGGGCTGTGTTCTCGGCGACATGTTACTTCTTCCTCCGCTTGAGTTTCTCGATCTCCTTCTTGAAGACGCGTTCCAGGTCTCGTTTCCCCGCCCTCCTCGCGACGACGGCTCCGTCCTCGGCGAGGTCGAGGGTGATGTTGCCGTCCCTCGCGGCCTCGCTCAGGCGGCGGAGTTGGACCTCGTCGAGCCTCCTCCTCCGGGACTGCCTCGTGGCCGCCAGGCCGACGAGGATTCCCGTGACGGAGAGGGCTGCGACGAGGGCCAGCATGGTCGGGTCTCCCTAGGCCTCGACCTTCACCTTGTTCTTGACCAGGAAGCGCAGGACCTGCTCGCCGACGGCCTTCTTCGCGGTGGGGGACGCGGAGGGTCCGACGTGGAGGGTGACGGCCTGGTTGAAGTCCCTCTTGCTGATCTTCTTGGCTCGCAGGGCCTCCGCGACGTAGTCCCTGAAGGTCTTGTCGGCGCCGGCCGTGGTGACCGGCGTCTTCTTGGGACCCGTGACTCTCGGCTCGGCCTTCGCCGCGACCGGAGGTGCCTTGGGTGTTTCGGCCTTCGCGACCTTCAGGTTCTTCTTGGTTTGCAGGGCAGTCGCCAGGGAAGCGGCCGAGGCGGCCAGGGCAGCCGCGGGGGCCGCGATGCTGAGCTTCGACAGCAGTCCCCTGAAGAAGCCGAAGGGAGACCAGCCGACGGAGCTTTCGTCTCCGGTCATGACGGTGCCGGACCTCGACTGCAGGCCCTCGCGGAAGTTGGCGAGGGGGTCGCGCGTGGAGAAGGTGAGTGCCCTCACGGACTCTCGGGCGAGGTCCCTGAGGCCGGCGATCGGGGGCAGCGGGAGGTCGGGCATGCTCGACAAGGGCGTCGAGGGAGGAGGCGGTGGAGCCATGGCGGCGATCTTGGCCGCGACCTTCGGCTTGCTCAGCCTCTCGGCCAGCCGAACCGCCGCGACTCCTTCCGCCGGTGAGATGGTGCCGGCCTCGGCGCTCTTGTAGTAACCGTCGAGCTTCTGCTCGGCGGCGGGTCGCTCGGCCTCGGGCACGGCGTTGACCTTCTCGAGGTACTCCCGCCTCGCCTTGGGCTTGGCGGCCATGGCCCTGGCGGTGACGGCCGCCGCAGACAGGGTGATGGCGGCGGCCGTGGCCTCGGGGCTGGGCGACGACGAGGTGGCCTGCTCGGTGATGAGCCTGGTCATCTGCTGGGCCTGCGGGTCGCCGGCCGCGACGCGCTCCTGCAGGTTGACGGCGTCCCGCATGGCTTCCGGTACCGGTCGGCCCTCCTTGATATCCTCGAGGGTCTGGACCGCGACCACCTTCCCCATCTTGCGGATGGCCTCGGGGTCGCCCGACTTGGTGGCGGTGAAGGTTGCCTTGACCACTTCCTGGGCCTCGGGGTTGCCCAGCTCCTTGGCGGCGACGACGGTGGCCGTCTTCTTGAGCGACTCCGTGGCGGACGGCGACCTCGTCGCGGCCACGGCGAGGTTCCCGGCGGTTTTCTTGTCGCCCAGGGCCTGGGCGGAGCGGGCCCCGGCCGCGAGCTCCTCCCGGCTGGCGCTGCCGGTGGCGAGCTTGGCGCGGGCCTTCTTCACGTTCTCGACGTGCTCCCGCTTCGCGCTGCCCGCGACCTTCTTGGCCGTCGCGGCGGTGCCGATGCCGAGGACGCCGACGGCGACGGCGGTCTCGACCTTCTTGGCCGTGGCGAGGCGCCGGACGGCCCGCCTGGCGTTGGGGTTGCCCTTCTTGGCGGCGGCCTCGACGAGCATGATGGTGCGCACGGCCTTCCGGTTGCCCTTCCGGGCCTTGCGGTAGACCCGCGCCGCGGAGGCGAGGTTGCGCCGCTCCCGCTTGGTCGGGGCGGCCCGGCGGGTCTCCTTGGCCAGCTTGATCACCTCGACGCGCGCCCTGGCCCGGCGGTCGCCCTTGCGGGCGGAGGCGAGCTGCTTCGCGACGTAGGCGCGGGCCTTCTTGTTGCCGGCGGCGGCCTTGCGCTCGACGCGGGCGAGCCGTCGCATGCGGATCCTGCGCTCGGTGCGGGCGAGCTTGTTGGCGGCGACGGCCTCGAGCCTGCTCTGGAAGGCCCTCACCTTCTTCTTGCGGGCCAGGGCGGCGAGGTGCCGGGCCTCCCGCTTCTGGGCCTTCTTCTTGGCGAGCACGGCCTCGCGGCCGGCCCACAGAGCTTTGACGTCTCGCTTGGCCTGCAGGTCTCCCGTCTGGGCCTTCTTGACCATGACGGAGACGGCTTTCCGAGCCTTCGGGTCGCCGGCCTTCATCCGGCGGTAGAGCTTGGCCCCCGCTCGGATCTTGGCGCCGGTCGGGGACTTCTCGGCCGCCTTCGCGACGACCTTCTTGGCTCGCCTCGCCTTCATGGCTCGTTTGGCCCGGCCGACCATGTCGAGCTCGCCCTTGCCCTCGGCGAGCACCTCCAGGTCGTCGCCGACCATGTCGAGCTCGCCCTTGCCCTCGGCGAGCACCTCCAGGTCGTCGCCGACCATGTCGAGCTCGCCCTTACCCTCGGCGAGCACCTCCAGGTCGTCCGCCCCGACAAACCTCTCCCAGCTCCCGACGAATTCTCCCGAGGAGTCCTCGTCGTTGTCGAACAACTCGGGGGCGGCCTCCTTTTCCTTCGTGCGCATGGCGGCCTCGCGGGCCAGCGCCTCGGCGTCGGCGGCCTCGGCCTCGGCCTCGGCGGCGGCGGCGATGGCCTCCTGGGCGCGGAGCTCTGCCTCGGTCTCGGCGTCGAACTTGCGCGCCTTGGCCAGAGCGGCGGCTCGCCGCTTGGCGGCGGCCCGGAGCTTGGCGAGTCGCACCTGCTCGGCCGACTTCTTGCTCGAGATGATCCCGGTCTTCTTGCCGATCCACTTGGCTCCCTTGTAGGCGCCGTAGGCGGGCAGCCACACGGGGGCGGTGGCGTACTTGAACACCTTCTTGAGCGAGGAGAGGCCGGGGATGGAGAATCCCAGCTCGTCCCAGCCGACGACGTCGCCGCCCGCCACGAGGCCCGTCTTCTTGAGCTCGGCGAGTCCCTTCTGGGCGCGGGGGTTGCCTGCCTTGGCGAGCTTGACGATGGTGGCGATCATCTTTCGCTCGACCGGGGTCATGGACCGGGCGGCCCCCACGAACGCTGCCCGGCGCAGGCCGACGGCGTTGTCGAGGTTCTTGAGGACGGCCCCCGAGGTAAACGAGCGGACGACCTCGCGGAGCTTCGAGCTGTCGGCGAGCATGGCGACGAGAATCTTCTTCTCCTCGTCGGTTAGCTTCTCGCCGGCTGCGATCTTCTTTTGCAGGGCGAAGGCCACCTTGCCGTTGCGCTGGTTGCGCTTCCTCGCGGCGTCGACTCGGGCTCCGAGGCAGGCCCCGACGAAAGCACCGTGCATCATGGCGAGCTCGGGCGGGGTCTTCTTCCACAGGTCGCCGTGCACGACCTTGATCTTGTGGAGGGCGCGGGCGATCTCACTGGCTTCTTTGAGCTCGTCCTTGCTCAAGGGCGAGCCCTTCGCGATCTTGGCGTAGAGGGACTTGGCGCGGTCGAGCTTGCCGAGCTTGGCGAGACCCTTGCGGACGACGTCGTCGACCGGCGTGGGCTTCTCGTGACCGACGAAGGTCCCGGCCACTTCTTCGCCGGGCAGCAGGCCCGCGAGGGAGGCCTTGATGGCCTTGAGCTGGGCCTCGGTGGCGGTGGCCTGGTCTTTGGCCTGCTGGACCGCCTCGGCCGCTGACCTGGCCTTCTCGGCCTGCTTGAGCACGATCTGCCTCTTCTCGAGGTCTTCGCGCAGGTCCTTGTTTTTCTTCCAGGCCTCGATCTCCTTGTCCTTCATCGAGCGGTAGTCCTTGCCCCTCCACCAGTAGAGGGGGTTGAGCATGTGCATCCAGGCACCGACTTCCTCGCCGCTCATGGCCGAGCCCTCCTTCATGAGCTTGGCGTAGATCTTCTTGGCGTCGGCGTTGCCGGCCTTGGCCAGGGTGGCGAGGACTCCGAGCTCCCCGGCCGACAGCGGCTGTCCCTGCCTGAGCTTGGAGACGGCGACCTCGACGAGCTGCTGCTCGCGGGTGCTCGGCTGGACCGCCTTCTTCGCCTTCGGTTTCGACCGGGAGACGCCGGCCAAGATCTCCTCGGTCACGCCGCCGAGGGAGTCGTCGCCCGAGATCCCGGCCGAGACGTCCCCGTACGCGTAGTCTTCCTGGGGATACTCTTCCTGGGGGTAGGCTTCCTGGGGATAGGCCTCCTGGGGGTAGGCTTCCTGGGGATAGGCTTCCTGGGGATAGGCATCCTGGGGGTAGGCCTCCTGGGGGTAGGCCGAGGGCTGGCCGTAAGGATCCTGCATCATTTCGGGGGAGGCCTGCTGCTCGATGACCTTGGCCTTCTGCTGGAACCAGGTGAAGGGGTTCCACCAGACGCCCATGACGTCGGCTCCCATGATGTCGGCCCCGAGCACGTCCGCACCGCTCACGACGAACTTCGTGGGGAGGCCGCCCTGCGCGATCTTCAACTTGGCCCAGGGTTTCGACGCCGTCAGGTACGCGGAGAACGACTTCGTCGCGCGTCCCGCTCGCTTGTCTTGGGCGGCGAGCCAGTTGGCGTGGCCCCGGACCAACTTCTGGTTGAGGCCGCGAACGAGCTTCGCCTTGCCCGCGTCTCGGCCGGGAACGAACTTCATGAGCGACCTGGTGACCTTCTTGCCGGCCCACTTGGCGGCCGTGAAGGGGGTCCTCACCCCGCGCTTGGCGTAGCGGAAGCCGCCGCGCAGCCCCCTCTTGCCGCCGCGGTAGACGCCGCGGGCGGTCTTGCCGACGGCTTTGGCCGCTCCCTTGGCTAGCTTCTTCAGGGAGGAGAGGCCGGGGATGCCCCAGCCGAGGTCGGTGTCGAGTCCGAGTCGTTCGAGTTGTTCTTCCTTGTTCATGGCGTCTCCAAATACAGCGTCGTCTAGCACTTCGTCCATTGCCGTGTACCCGTCTTTGATGCGTCCCCGGAGCCACTGCGCCTCCTCGGCGTCGTCGACTCTCCTCATGCCCAGGAGCTTCGGGTTCTCCTCGAAGATCTCAACCTCCTCGTCGTCGAGGGGCCGCATGTCTTCGAGCGTCCGCGCGGCTTCCCCGGGAGAGAGGTCCTCCTGGAGAGCCTGGAAGGCGTCGTCGTCCTCGACGTCGTCGGCGAGGTCCGCGTCCTCCGGGGTGAGCACGGCCACGAGGCCGTCGTCGAGGGGGTCGCGTTCTTCGAGGTCGTCCGTGGCGAGGTGAAGTTTGTCGCTCATGGTGGTGTGTCCTCAGTAGGTGGCCCGGGCGCTTCGCGATCCGGGCAGGAAGAGCGAGATGCCGGCCTGCCTCATGGCACCGTCGACGGCCGACTTCGCCCGGTAGAAGTCGAGGGTGGTGGGTTTCGTCATCTTGGACAGCCGGCGGGCCTGCCTGAGCACTGCTACCCGGTAGGTCTTGTTCGAGATCTGGTTGTCGGCTCCCATGGTGATGGTCTGGACGGGCTGGAAGATGCCGCTCTCCCGCAGGACTCGCAGGGTGCGCGCGGCGGAGTCGTCTCCGCGACCGGCCTTCTTCTTGAGGCTGGTGAAGCGGTCCGAGAGCTGCCTCATCTTCTTCCGCGCCTTCTTGTCTCCCGCGGTGGCCCGCACCTTCGTGGCCGCGAGCTCGGCGAGCATCGAGATCTCGGCCTCCGTCAGCTTGGGCGATTCCGAGCCGGACGTCCGGGTGAGGGCGACGACCGACCCGCGCGCCCAGTTGCGCCGGGTCTTGCCGAGTACGAGGTCCCTCGCCATGGTCTTACGACGCCACCCTGAAGCGGGGGGCGAAGAGGTTGGCGCGGCTGACCTGCCGCAGGTTCAGCAGGGAGCCCGGGTCGTTCTTGAGGGCTTCCTGCTGGAGCTTGTTGGTCCACCGCACGAGGATCTGCCACTCTTTCATGGCCTTGTGATCTCCGGCTCGGGCGCGCGTCTTGACCTCCTCGTACTTCTGGCGAAGTTGGTCGGTCATGCGCCGGTGGTCGGCCTCCTGCGATGTTCCGAGGGGGGCGAGGTGGCGGAGGTAGACCCGGAGATCTTCCTTCTGCTCGGCCGAGAGGGGGTCCGGGTGGGGCAGGCCGTCGACGACGGGGGAGTCGCCCGTGAACTGCCACTTCCCGTCGTAGCCGCTGGTGGACGACCTGGCCCGGATGGCGGTGAACCTGCCCAGCAGCTTCTGGACGCGGGCGATCTTCGCCCTGGTCTCGTCACTCGCGTCGCCTGAGCTCTTCAAGGAGGCGAGCTTGTTCCGAAGCTTGGCGACGATCTTCGACAAGTCTTTTGGACGCCGGCCTCGGCGTCTCCCCCTGCCCCCGACGAAGGCGTCGAGCTCTACGTCGGGAAGATCTCTCCCGCAGCGTCCCAGGATCTCCTCGCGGCCGACGAAGGCCTCCAGGTCGAGGTCGCCCAGCTCGTCGGCCCCCACGATCTCCTCGCGGCCCAGGATCTCTTCCGAGCCGGCGTCGTCCCCCAGGATTTCTTCTCGTCCCAGGATCTCTTCGAACCCGACGAAGGCCTCCAGGTCTACGTCGGGTAGATCTCTCCCGCAGCGCCCCAGGATCTCCTCGCGCCCTACGAAGGCCTCCAGGTCGACGTCTGGGAGCTCCGCCCCCACGACGCCGAAGCGGCCGAGAATCTCGTCGCGTCCCAGTATCTCAAGCTTCGGCATCGGCTTCCTCCATGGTCATCTCGTGTGTTGGTTTGAACATGGCCAGGAGCGCCCGGCCTAGCCCGCGCCATCTGCCCGGTGGGTTATCCACGTGGCAGCGCTGCTGGCACTTCTTGAGCGAGCGCCGGATGATCTCCAGCTTCTGGTCCAGTTTCCCGAACATGTCCTTGAGCTCGTCGATTTCTTGAGTTGACACTCTTGCTGCTCCTCAGAAGATCTCGTTGGCCCTGTGAAAGTTGGCCGTGGTGGCCCGGAACTTCGTGCGGACGGCTGGGTCTCTGACCCAGCTCTCGATCCCCGTCTCGCCGGCCAGGTGCCCGGCGGCCAGCAGTCCCGACAGACTCGCCTTCCGTCCGTCGATCACCGTCCCGACGTGTCGGGCGACCCTGGGAGCGAGCCGGCGAGCCGAGCGGGCGAGGGCCTCGTGCTGTGCGGGGGAGCTGCCGAGAAAACCCTCGAGCGTCAGGGGCGAGACCCACTCGCCAGTCCAAACACCCGTCTCCGCGCCCACCGTCGCCTTGCGGGCGCCGCGCATGAACCCGACGTCGGCGAGGCGGCGGGCGTCGAGGCCGAAGTACCCCATCCTTCCCCGGGACGTCACCGCCTGCTTCGGGGACACGACCATGACCCGCACGAACCGCACCCACCCTCCGCGAGACACGCCCGGCAGGGGGCTGCCCCGGTCGGGGGGCAGCATCGACAGTCCCCGCCGCGACTTTCCCAGGGAGATCCCCCCAAGGAAGGAGAAGACGGCGGCGGGTACGAGGGCGAGGGGAGTCACGTTACCTCCACAGGGAGTGGGTGACCTTGACGTAGATGACTGCGATGGGTTCGACGACGTCTATGTTTACTTTCTTGTCATAGACGAACACCGATGTCGTCTTTTCGCTGTCGAACGCCTGGGTACTTGCCAGGGCGAGCGCTTTCTTGAAATTGGTGAAGCGTCGTTTCGTCAGACGTGACGAAACAACGAAGACGACGTCAGAGTCAGAGTAGGCAGTCATTGTTCTACACGAAGACGTTGGTCGGGTCGCCCTGACCGTAGGTCTGGCCGCGCACGTTGTTCTGGGTGACGTCCTCGACGTCGGGCGACAGCGGCGAGTAGGTCCCGCCCCGGACGGTCGTGCCGGCCACCTGGGTCGGCCCGACGACGACGGGTTGGTCCACGACGAGCGGCCCGTCGCCCTGGTCGGCCACGTTCACGAGTCCCGGGTTGGTCACGTCTGACATGAGCTCTCCTTTCGAACAGAGCGAGGTAAACTGGTGTCGGCGTGTGAACCCGGTGGCGTCCCCTCGGCAGGATGACGTGGAGCGGAGAGACCACCCGAGCCGCTTTCCTCAGAGACTACTTCCGGTCTTCCGGCTTGTCAAATAGGTATCGCCTGGAAGTACGACTCGGCGAACACCCGGGTGGCGCTCGCGTTGGTCGTGTCCTGGCGGAAGTACAGGTCCAGGTCTCCCCGGGACGTCACGATGAGCGTCCCGCTGACCTTCACGACCCCGAGGGTGGGACCCGCGACGGCCCCGAAGGCGATGTTCAGGGTGAGGGTCTCTTCCGTGACGATGCCCAGGCTAGGGGTGATCTCCACCCCCTCCCCGATCATCATCAGCATGGTGGCGGCGAGCCCTCCTCCCGTCGTGAAGACGAGCTCGATGCCCCCGGCCGCGTTGGCCGAGTACAAGACCTGCGCCTCGATCCGGTAGCGGCCCGGGTTGAGGCGCATGGGGTACGCGCCGAACGACAGCCAGTCGGTGTCGTTGGTCGACGACACGTCGTTGGCAGCCCGTTGGGTGAGGGACGCGAAGTACGGCTGCCACGCCACGGCCACGTAGGTGTCGTCGGCCGGACCGACGGGCAGCACGGTGCCGAGCATGACGGACGATGTCGGGTCGGGCAGCCCGGGGGACGCTCCCCCGAGGTAGACCACGGTGCCCGTTCCGGGGAACGTGCCCGGCAATAACAGGATCATCATGGAGTCGTCGCCCACGATGAAGTAGGGGGTGGTGATGTCGACCCCGACGGGCGACGGGGTCAGCGCTACCCCGAGGGCCCCCGGGGTCCACGCGGAGTCGGCGTATCGACTTCCCAGGTAGTCGTTGTATCCCACGACGCTGCCTACCGGGATCGTCGAGCTGCCCTCGTCGATGAACCTCTGCATAACCTTCCCGCGCGGGCAGAGCAGGACGTCGTCGAGGTAGCCGGCTCCCACGACCCTGCTGACCACCTTCTGCATGCCGTCGATCTGGAAGCCCGTCACCCTCAGGTCGGCCCAGTCGGACCTGACGTACTTCGCGTCGTCGTTCGGGTCGAACCGGAGGAAGATGCCGGTGCCCGCCGATATCCTGGGGCTGCCCGCGTCGCCGTGGTAGAAGATCACGTCGTACGTGCCGTAGTTGAGCAGGACGCCGGGGAGCGACGGCTCCGGACCGTATAGGCTCGTGTACCCGAGAATTCCGAAGCTGACGGTCGGGACGGTCGTCCGGGAGGCGAACAGGCCGTAGTTGACCACGACGCCGGCCTCGGCGGCGGGGTACAGCTCGAGGGCCCATCGCAGGTTGGACAGGTCGACGACGTTCGAGGCGTCCACCAGCAGGCGACCGAACATCACGGACAACAACGAGAGAGAGGCCTCGGCCGAGCCCTGGATGGTCAGGAGGTTCGCGCTCACGCATGAGACACCAATCTTCTTCGCGCTGAGGACGGAGCCGGATTCTCCGCGTAGCCAGGAGTAGCCGACGTTGAGCACGTTGCCCTCCGACGACGTGATCCCTTCCTCGGCGTACAGACCGCACGAGCCAAACAACACGGGGGTCCCGGTCTCGTCAGAGAAGATACCGAGAAACGTAGCGGAGCCGTATATGTACCCCGTGGCCGCGAGCCCGACGTCGCAGTAGATCGGGATGTGGCCGGCGGCGTCGAGGTTGGCCCCGAGCTGGTTTAGGCCCGCTCCTATCTCGATGCCGGCCAGCTCCAGTCCGGACGGGTTTCCGCCGAGGACGGGGACGATCGCCATGTCTTCCGCCTCGACGAACGAGTTGAGGACCACGCCGGGGAGCTCCAGGTACACGAGGTCGCCGGGCGCGGGGGGAGGTCCCAAGACGGTCCACACCGTGATCTTGTCGGGCGAGGGGGCGGCGACCTGCTCGCCCCAGCAGCCGGCCGCGTAGACGGTGGCGCCGGCTCCCCCTCCGTACACGATCCTGGCGCGGTACTTGCCGACGTCCGCGGCGGCGACCGGCACGGGCGCGCTCGTCGTGATGACGTGCCCGAACGGACCGTAGGCGAAGCTGGCGATCGTGAACGGTCCGAGGCCGGCCGGCGTGACGAGACCGAGCTGGGCCCGGTCGGCGAGGCTGTTGGTCAGGTCGGATCCCCGGTCGATCACCATCGAGTAACCCGACTGGAGGTGTCGCCACCTGCGGCCGAGTCCGTCCCCGGGGGTGGCGTGGTCGTAGGCGGCGCGTCCCGCTCGGGGCTTCCACAGGACGACCACCTTGCGGCCGGCACCGAAGGTCCACAGGACCTCCTCGAGGCGGGAGGTGGTCTTGATCTTGACGGCGTCGACCTCGGCGGTGCGCGCGGTGAAGTCCGTTCCCGGAGCGTCGACGATGTAGCCCACCTGGGCGTCGTTGCCGGCGTCGCCGTCCATGAAGACGTAGGCCACGTCTTCGAGGTCGTAGTCGGCGACGCTGCTCGGACCCGTGGGGCCCGTGGGGCCCGTGGGACCCGTGGGGCCCGTGGGGCCCGTGGGACCCGTGGGGCCCGTGGGGCCCGTGGGGCCCGCACCCGAAGCTGACGGGACCCTCCCTCCCATCGTGACGACCGTGGTGCTCGAGACGACGGCCTCGACCTGGAGGCGCACGTACCTGACGGTGTCCCCCGTGTACGCGACGGGGAGCTTGAGCTGGGCTGGACTGCCGTCCGGGGCCCTGTCGACCCGGAAGGAGCCGAGGGGGTTGAAGTTGAGGCCGTCGCCGCTCCCGAGGACGCTGATGAGTCCCTGGAAACCTCCGGTGCATATGAAGCAGGTGTCCTCCTCCGAGCCCGAGGGGGGCCACAGGACGGAGGTGTCGACGACCGGGGTGAGGCCGCTGAAGTCGGGGGCGACCGTCGCGACCGCGCCGAACGAGTTCTCGGTGGCCTGGAGCACCCCGGAGATCGTGCAGGTCACCGGGGTGACCGGGATCGTGTCGGGGGTGACGGCGCGGAGACGCACCGACTTGAAGGCCCCGGCCAGGGTCCGCTTGATACCCTCGACGCCCCCGGCGTCGAACTGGAGGACCGAGACGAAGTTGACGTCGTCGTGGCTGACCTGCAGGTCGTAGAGGCCGCGGAACCTGCCCGAGAGCACGACGGTCTTGGGACCCACCATGGTGGAGACGTCGACGAGGGCTCCTGTGCCGGAGACGGGGACGGGGACGCTGGCTGTTGCGATACTCATGGGGGTTCCTTTTTTGAAGTATGGGTCTTACACGTTGACGTTGTCCGGGAGACCCGGACCCCCGACGTACTGCTCGGCGGGGTAGGCCTCGATGGCCGAGGGCACTCGCGTTCCCGACGTGATGATCGGGTCGGAAGCCGGTTCTTGACTGACGAAGAAGTCGCCCTCGTCGAGCAGGTCCTGGGCCGGGTTGGGCTGGAACGCAGGAGGCTCCGGCGTGAGGTACACGTCGGCGGGGGCGTTCCCCGTCGTGTTCACGTCCTCGGACCCCTCCCTCTGCACGTCCACGACGAAGGTGTCGCCGGCCGACGGGGCCGTCAGGTCGGCGACGTCGCCGTTGTCGACGGTGTTGTCGTACCGGGCGACCACGACGAAGTCGTCGCCGAAGTTGGTCACGAACCTGGCGGCCCCCCGGTCAGCCGCCGTGAGGGTGTCGTCGGCGAACACGACCTGTCGACCGCGGAGAGACACGTGGTAGGACGAGAGGGACGGGGGTGTCGCGACCCGGAGGTAGAACCTCGTCGTGTCGGCGGTGGGGGCGTTCGGGAAGTCGTCGGCGTCGTAGACGGCCAGCACGGTCAGGACAACCTCCGTGACCTCCGTGCGGTTCGTCTGGATCGACAGTGTGGGACCCGTCACGATAAACTCTCCGGGCGAGCGGAACTCGTAGCCGGCCGCCGGGTCGCCCGGGTCGACGGGGACCATGCTCCCCTTCCCCAGCGACTGCTCGTCGACGTAGATCTCCGCGGCGTCGGGTTCGGGAACGGAGTCGGACGGGTACAGGGGGACGACGCCCTGGACGACCTCCTCGGCCGGCGTCGGGAAGACGTCGGCGTCGACGGGGGCCGGGGGGTACCCCTGGTCGGCGACGGGCGACAAGACGTCGAGCTCGCGCGGCCTCCACAGGGCCGTCCCCCCGTTGGGGTCGGGGTTCGTGAGGTCTGTCTCGTCGACGACGTCGACGAGGTCGGGGTTGGTGACGTCTGCCATGGTTCTCCTCCTATAGGTACTCCTCGACGACGATGGTTCCTCCCGCCCCATCACCGCCTACGTAGGCGGCGTTGTTTCCCGTGCCCCCTCCTCCACCACCTCCGCAACTCAGGGCCGGGTGGCCGGCCTGGTTGCTGCTGCCCGTTCCCCGCCCACCACCACCGAACGTAGATCCACCTAGACCCCCGATCGCGTGGAACGTGCCGGCGGGAGCCGCGAAGTAGAAGCCGGACTCGCCGGGAGAACCGGAGCAGTTTTCGTAGCCCCCGGAACCGAGCACCGCGTGTCCTCCCGGACTGTTCACGGCGTTTCCCCGGAAGCCTCCCAGCCCACCCTTGGCCGTGTAGGCCACGGCGTTGTGGACGACGACGGTGTCACCCCCGGCACTTCCCGACGTCGCCTGCGCTCCCCCGGCACCGCCGGCCCCGACGGAGTAGGTCATCGACGTGAGGGCCGCGGTCAGCGACGCTCGGAAATAACCACCCGAGGCGCCTCCGCCACCGCCTCCAGGCGTAGCGCCGTCTCCGCAGCCACCACCACCTCCACCACCGGCGAGGCCGCAGACTTCTGCCCTCCCGATGCCGGGCTGGAACGTGTGGGTCCCCGAACCGCTGGTGTATACGGTTCGGAGCACCAGCGTCGAGGGCCCCGTCGGACCGGTGGGGCCGGTGGGGCCGGTGGGACCCGTGGGTCCGGTCGGACCTGTCGGACCCGTCGGACCCGTGGGACCCGTGGCACCGTCCGCTCCGGCTGGCCCTGTCGGACCCGTCGGACCCGTGGGACCCGTGGCACCGTCCGCTCCGGCTGGCCCTGTCGGACCCGTCGGACCCGTGGGACCCGTGGCACCGTCTGCTCCGGCTGGTCCTGTCGGCCCCGTTGGTCCAGTGGGTCCAGTGGGACCCGTGGGGCCAGTGGGGCCGGTTGGACCGACCGTGACGTACGGGACGCTTCCGCCGATGGTGACGACCACTCCTCCAGAGGAGACGACGCCGTCCACGAGTGTCCGCACGTAACGGACCTTGTCGAGGGAGCCGAGGACGGGAAACTCGTAGGCGTCGGGAGCTCCGGCCGGCACCGTGTCCACCCGGAACGAACCGATGGGGTTGAAGTTCAAGCCGTCGATGCTCCCCATGACGTCGAGCAGGCCGCGGAAGCGACCTCGGCAGATGAAGCAGATGTCGTCCTCCGCTCCCGTTGGCGGTATGATGGCCGCCGTGTCGACGACGGGTCCGAGCCCGGTGTCGCCCTCGGCGAGCGAGGCGACGGCGCCGAAGTAGTTGGTGGCGAGTCCGCTGGTACCCGACACCGAGCAGGTCACGGAGCTCAAGGCAACCGTGTCGACGTTGTTGACCCGCAGACGGAAGAATCGGAAGGCACCCGGGATCGTCTGTTCTACGGTCTCGGTACCACCCGTGTTGAAGAGGAGGACGGGTACGTAGCTGGTTCCGTCGTGGCTGGCCAGCAGGCTGTACGAGCCGGTGAACCTCCCCGAGAGCAGGACCGTCTTGTTTCCGGTCAGGACGGACACGTCGGCTGCGGGACCCTCACCGCTCGACGGTACTACTACGTTCACGGAGGCCACGCTCACGGGAACACCTCGGCGGGAGTCGGTGATCCTGGCTGTCGCTGCGAGGTGCTGTCAAGGATCCTGGTCTTAGCATCCAGGGAGGCGACGACGGCCGGGGACGACCGGGGCACCAAGAAGACTTCGGTAGTCTTATATGAACCCCGCGGAACCTCGCGGTGTTCGGTAACTGTCCGCGCGGGAGCTCCCACGCTCGCCTCCTGGGGGACGCGAGGCAACTGCGGGTCGCTCGGTCTTGGAGACGGGTAGAAGTCGACGGATGACGGGATGAGGACGGGAGTGACTTCCGGGCCCCGTGCTCCCACCCCCACGGTGCTCGACGATACTACCAGCAGGTCGCGTCCCCTCGGCGCGACTCGACTGTCAGCCCTGACCTCTCTCTGGTAAGGGAGGTGGGTGGCCTGAGCATTTTCGGGAGAACGCCCGTAGGACTGGTCAGCGACTCTCACGAGCCCTGGGTTGGTGACGTCCATGTTTTTGGTTCTCCTAGTGTTGAGAGTACCCCATGAACCTTCGAAGTTCCCCTTTCTCCGACCTCGGCTTGAAGCACCGATCTGTCCGCGACCACCCGATCGCGGAGTCCACGTCGAACTCCGTCTCGCCGAGTAGGATCTCGTTCGTGATGTAGGCCCCCAGCTCGGCGGCGTCACCCTCGAGGGTCTCTCGCTTCAACGCCATGGCCGCGATCTTCTTGTCGAGCTTGGGGGCGATGCCCCCGCCGTAGCCGCTGGCCTTCTCGGGGTCGACGACCATGACTTCTGGTCTCTTGGCGTACTGGATCACGACGGGGGCTCCGTCGCGGAGCTTCTGGGCCATGCCGGCGTCGCTGAAGGCCTTCTCCCTCCCCATACCGAGCACGAGGGACGGGTCCTCGAGCCTGCCGTCGGGGAGGTACACGAGGGCGTGGTAGTGGTAGTTTCCGCCCGGTCCCCTCCTCCACTTGGCGAACGGCTTGGCCCTGATCCCTCCCTTCACCTTCTTCCACCCGGCCCAGGGATCTGGCCCGGCACCCTTCAGGGCGACGGGGCCGGCCGCCGTCTTCGCGCTCGCCGCCGGCTGGGGGTAGAGTGGGTCGGCGACCTCGGTCTTGGACTTGTCCCAGGGAGCAGCGCGCTCGTAGTGCCAGGGTAGCTGCCGGAGCTCGGCCACTCGATAACAGGCGAGGTCCTCGCAGTCCCCCCACTTGCCCGGGTAGTTGCCCTTGCCCATGGTGCCCATGAGCAGCGACGGGATGTCCGGCCAGATCTCGGTGCCCTTCTCGGTCTCGTAGTGCAGGCCGGAGCGGTAGAGCGGCGGGTACCCTCGCTCGACGAGTCCGCGCTTCTTGAACTCGTCGAATTGCCTGACGTGCGTCTGGTTCACGCGGCAGAGGGCCTCCATGAGCCAGAGCATGCGGAGCTGCGACCAGACCTGGTCCCAGTCGCCCCGGAACATCTGGCAGCGGAAGGTAATGTTCGGCATTCCCATCGGGGACGACCTCGGGGCGGCGCCGGCCGCTCGGAAAAAACTTCGGTGGGTCTTGAAGTTGGAAAGCTGCCCCGGGACTCGGCGCCCACCTGCGCGGAGTCCCGGGACTATTCAGTTGTCGGAGGGGGATCGCCGAGCTACGCGGGCGAGCCGGCCGGGGGCGTGATGATCGAGCGCAGGATCAGGAACGTGAACTCGCAGTCCGCGAAGGTGGCCAGGGGGCTGCCTCCGTAGATCGCGACGCCCTTGACCGTGGCGCTCGTGTCGTCGACGCTGGCCGAGTAGGGCACGCCGGTGGGGCTCGCCACCTTCGGGGTGACGACCATGAGGTCGCGCGTGCCGGACTGGGCCTTGTTCGCGGGCAGCGTGATGGTGTACTGACCCGCGGCCGTGCGGGCCGTGGTCACGCCGCTGTTGATGTTCGTGCTGGTGCCGTCCGCGAGGACTTCCCCGTAGGCGACGACAGCGAGTCCTGCCAGGTCGTAGAGAGTCTGCATCTTTCTTCTCCTGTTGGGGGTTGGTGGAACCTTCGTCGAGTGGGGCGGTCCTCTCGGACCGCCCCGCCTCGACTATCTTCGCCGGGTGGCGGAGGCGGCTCCGATGCCGACTACTCGACGGCCGGGCCGACGAGGCCGCCCTGGAAGTTGCGCGCGTTTGCGTTTTGGTTCGTCACGCTGATGGTGACGAACATGCTGATCTGCGCGGTGTCCATCTTCAGGCGGACGCCGAAGGCGGTCTCGGTGAACATCACGGCCGGCAGCGCGCCCGTGGACGCGAGCTGGCTGTTCTTGCCCACCTTGATGTCGGTGATGAGGAAGTCCACCGCCACGTTGCTGGGGACCACCAACCGCTCGGGGCGGAAGATGACCTGCGGCTGGACGTTGATGTTGGCCGAGCTGTTGCCGGCCACGCTGGTGCTGCCGAGCCCCAGCGCGTACTCGCGGCTCGAGCGCGGGGACACCGAGCGGAGCAGCGTGCCGGAGTTCACGCGCCTGCGGAGCAGGTCGCGCTTCAGTGCCGACTTGGACATGCCCTTCCGGGCCTTCTTCCGGCGCAGGATGGCGCCGAGGATGTCGTCGTCGCCGACGAATTCCTCTCCCTCGACTTCGTCGTCGCCTTCGATCTCCTCCTCGCCGTCGAGCAGGTCGCCCAGGATCTCGCTCCGGTCCAGGCCGGAGGCCTCGTCTTCTAGTTCGCCGTACATGTCTCGCACCATGATGGTTTTCCTTCTTCGAAGTCGCCCTCGCGGGCGACGGGGTTTGCGTTGTTGGTTGCTAACTAGGTTTTAGGTTAGGCGCGCGGGGCCCTAGGCCCGCACGAGGTTCTCGAGCTCCTGGTCGGCGATCGAGGAGCCGCCGGCAGGTTCTTTGCCCACGTCGCCGAACATCCCGGCCATGCCGCGGATGAGGCTGCCCCCGGAAGCCCAGCGCTCGCCCACCCGGTAGCCCGTGGTGGTGAAGAACGACGCCAGGGCGCCGTCTCCGACCGCGTGCAGGTGGTGGGAGTAGTGCCGGCTGAACAAGCCGAGGACGTGGAAGGTCGCGCCAGCCAAGAGATCCACGGGGAGGGCGAACACGGTCAGGCCACCCTGAGCCTTGAAGCGTCCTTGCAGGAGGCCGAAGGAGAATGCCGACAGCGCGATCTCGGACGACCGAACCGCCTGGATCTCCTTCGACAATAGCCTGTCGGCGCTGCTGAGCAGGCCGCGGGCGGAGCCCCCGGCGCCCAGGCGCGACATGATTCCGTGACTCGACAATCTCAACATGCGGATCTCCTTTTCTTTGAGGCCTCGGCCTCGGGTTTTTGCCGGACCCACTCGTGGGACAGGCGATGCCCTTTAATCGTACCGAGCCAGACCACACTGCACAAAATGGTCTTCTCGACGATGCTCCCCTGAAGAAATTGAATTTTCTCCGAGAAAAACCCACCGTGAAAAATCAGTATTCATGAATTGTGAACGATAGGAGTTTCCCCAACTCCCAAGTTGTGTCCTTTTCGACACACCCTTCTCGTGGTTTGCAATTCTCATGAATTGTGAATATGCTGTCTCCCGATGCTGAAACCTCAGGACGTGCTCACCGCGTGCAAGCTCTTCTCCGTGGAGCTCGCGAGGAAAGAGTGGACGTACCACCTGCTAGCGACCGAGCTCGGTCTCTCGGCCGGGGAGGCGCACAACTCGGTGGACCGGTGCCGGGTCTCGGGACTGCTGATGCCCGCGAGGGAGGTGTCGCGCGCGAACCTGCGGGCGCTCCTGGTCGAGGCCGTCCCCCGGATCTTCTACGCCCAGCCCAAGCTGGGAGCGGTGGGTCTCGGCGTCCCGACGTCCGTGCACGCCGACGGTTTGCGCGAGATATTTCCTAGATCATCCGTCGCCGTCGTATGGCCGTGCGAGGACGGGACGAGGCGGGGAGAGTGCCTGGCTCCCATCTACAAGACGGCCCCGCACGCCGCCCGCCGCGACCCCGTCGTCTACGATCTCCTGGCCCTCGCCGACGTGATGAGGATCGGCCGGCCGGAGGACCGGCAGAGGGCCGCCGACCTCGTCGACTCCAGACTTTTCGGGAAGCGATGACGGGTGACGAAGAAGCTCTCGAGCTAATCAACACCCCTCGGGAGTGGCGGTGCCGATGCGGGGCGACCGCCACCGCCTCGGTGGTTGAGGCGGTCCACCTCGGCTGGCTCCTGTCTTTCCCGAACCAGAAGCTCGTCAAACTGTCCGACTTCGCGACGGACGCGTGCCCGAGCTGCGCGCGGGACGGGAGACCGAACTGACGCTGTCAGCTCTCGTAGAACTCGTCGCAGGGGAGCTCGATCTTGAGGTCCGCGCCGCCTGCGACGTCGTCGTCCCACGCGACCCCGTGGCCGATCGACTGCATGGCGAGGTAGAAGCCGAACGTCTCTCGATCCTTCGTGAAGCCCGCCCGGACGGCCTCCTGGTAGAGGCCCTCGAGGCCCACCTCTCCGCCGGTGCGGACTCGGTCGACGTTGAGCAGTACGATCTTGTCGGCCAACTGGCGGGCCCACCTGAGGGCCCACCTTGGAGCCTCAGGGGCTTCGTAGTAAATGTCGATGGGGCCTAGTCTGTGACCCTTCTCTTCTTCCTTTTCTGCCCATAACATTGACCAGGGACCGCGGGCCATGCCGCGAAGGAAGTCGGAGTCGGCGTCGGGGTTTCGGCGACGAGGTTTCCTACTGCTCTTCTTCGACGATCTTGGCATCGCAGTTTTCCTTTCAGGAGACTTTTTGGCGGGCAAAATCCTGCCACGACTCGAAGTAATCCAAGACCTGCTGGGACGTTGGTATGGTCTGAGTGTCGTTGAATACGTGCCTTATCCAGTATTTCATCATCCCATCATCTTCCTTTCAGGTGGCTTCCCAAGACGAGTATGTCCAGAACCGCGTCTTCTCGACGCCCGGGACGCGCACCTCGCGCGCCCCCGCGGCGACTCGCCGTCGGGCTACGTCGGCCGAGCTGCTCCGGTACCGGGGGTACCTCGAGGGATTGGACAGGTAGAGGGCGTGGAGGCGGTCCTGCGCGGCCGGGGCGTCCCACTGGACGGCCCCGCGGACGAAGTCGGGGACGCGCCCCTCGACGATCTTCCGCGCGAGCTCCAGGGTGCGCGCGGTCGGGGCCCTGGCGGTGGAGGCGTACGGATTGACGTCCTGCCGGCCGAACCTTCCCCTCGGGGCGAGCAGCGGGAAGATCTTGCGGCTCCTCTTCTTGACGGCGTTCCAGACGGCTCGCCCCACGGCCAGCCTCCCCCGGTCGCCCTCCTCCTCGCTCTGCATGCACGAGGCGAGCGCGTACACGTCGAGCGGGACGCCCGCGTTCCTGGACAGGCCGGCGGGGTCGGCCTCCACCCACCCGGCCTCGTTGACCTGGTGCGGGCGCGTCTCCACTCCGGGGAAGAGCCTCCGTACGAGGCCGGCCAGCAGGAGCGCCCCGGCCCCGGCCGCCGCGACGGTCACGTCCCTCCTCGCCTCGGGAGACAGTCTCACGCAGCCCCCTTCGAGCCTGCCAGGTAGTCGGCGAGCGGCACGCGGTGCTCCCAGTGCCACGGCTCTGGGAGGTAGGGCGAGAAGCCGAAGCCGACGGCGCAGGCGCAGAGCCAGTGGTAGACGGGCGTCTTCTTCTGGCGCTCGATGGTCCGCGAGACGGGGGCGAGGCCGCCGCAGCCGAGGTCGACCGCCAGTCCGGTTTCGTGGGGGGACTCGTAGGCCAGGAACTTCCTCCCCCGCGCCACGGCCGCCTCGAGGGACTCTCCCGGCGAGCCGTAGCGCCTCACCAGCTCGTGCTCGTAATCATGCCTGGACTTCCACCGGCGCGGCCTCCACCCGGAGCTCACCAGCAGCTCCAGCCCGAGGTCGTGTTTCATGGCCTCGGCCATGCGGTTCAGGTCGACGGCGGCGAGCACGTGGAGCTTCTGGGGCTCCTTACCCGGCACCGTCGGCACGATGACGAGCAGCGGGGAGCTCCCCGGCAGGCTCCCGTACTCGCCGACCCTCACCCTGTTCTCGGGAGGAACCACGGGACCCTACTGGGAAGGCTTGGTCAACAGGGTCTTCACCCGCTCCCCCATGGTCTTGCCCGAGAGCAGGTCGAGGGGAGCGCCGACGCCGATGGACAGAGCCTTGCCGAAATACCCGTCGGCGATGGTGAGGGTCGTGCCGACGTGGAGGTAGCGGGCGACGACGACGGAGGGCATGACCGCGAGGTAGTTCGCCTCGGACTGGCTCAGTTGACCGGCGAAGTGGGCGGACACGCCGAACGACCACGGCTGGTCGCTGTAGAAGAGCAGCGCGTACCCCGCGCCGAAGCGGGCGACGCCCGTGGCCCACTTCTTCGCGTCTAGGTCGTAGCTGACCGTGCTCAGGTTGAAGTCGGGCATCACGCAGTGGGTGCTCTCGCCGAAGCAGAACGACAGCGCGGGGGCCAGGTCGCTCGGCGTCTGGGCACTCCCCCGCGAGGCGGGGAGCAGGAGCAGGGCGAGGGTCGCGGCGGAGAGCAGGGACGAGAGCAGGGATCGCTTCATGGCGGCGTACCTCCTTTGAAGGTCGGACACCATGCTAGCACGGGCAGCGCAGGGCCACAACCAGACACCTCGCATCAGGAATAACCAAACGCGCCAGACAGACTGCAAGCGCGCCGAGAAAGAGGGAAACGGCCTCGTCGAAAGCTACGAGGAGAAAGGGGGGCGCTACCAGGTGTCGTGCGAGAAGCACGGGACTCTCGTCTACTGCACCAACATGATCGCCACCCGCGAATGCATGAAGGACGCGACAGCATTCTGCGACGAGTGCCGAGAGATAAATTCGGGCCGGAACGACTAGCGCTTCACGCACGCAGCTCACACCGCGCACGACTCGTCACGACCTAAGCAGTCTCTGCAGCTCGGCGTCGGCGATGGAAGAACCCTGCGGTTCTTGACCAAGTCGAACAACCAGGGCCATTATCTCCGACACCTCGGCAAACGTAAGAGGCCTGCTTGACTTTTCCGTAGGATCGAGTTTTCCGATCTCCTTCCACGCCTGCGACACCAACTTGGCGCAGACAGTGATCCTGAGCTTGGTGAGAAAGTTTCGGTAGGCCTGAGAATATTCTCCGTTGCCCAGGACCACGAAGTTGTAGCACGGGAGGCACATCTCCCCCTTGAACCTGCCCTGGTCCGAGCGGTTCTCGCAGTCCTTCACGACGCATTTTCTCGCCGAGCCCCTCTTCCGCATCTTCTTTTCTCGCGACATGTTCTACCTCCTCATTTTGTAACTGAGTCGATCCGCTAGTCCTCGGGAGCCTCCTTGGCCAGGAGGCCGTGGCGGTGGCCGGCCGCTCCCCCGACCACGAAACGGTACACCCTGTGCTGGTGCTCGGTGTCGTCCGGTACGGTCACTCCGTCGCCCATCCGGTCGACGACCGCCGCGTGGTCGTGGTCCGCGTCTTCGTCGGAGTGCGTGGTGGTCGCGAGCCTGACCGACTTGTTTCGGTTCCCTCCCTGCTGGCGGGCGGCCTCGTCGCGCAGGTCTTGCAGGGAGTCGCCCGCCTCTGAGTCGTCCCCCTCACCGACCCTCTTAGCCGGCTCGCCCGGCTTCTCCGGAGACTTCTCGAGGGACAGGCGTCCCGCCCTGACGAGGGCGTTCAGGTGTGAGCCCACGCATGTCTTGTCGATCTCCAGCTCGTCCGCGATCTCGGATCGTGACTTTCCCTCGAGGTAGAGGACCCGCACCCGCTCGCGCTTCCAGCCGCGCTGGCCGGCCTCGGGCGGGAGGCGGAGGGGCTTGTCCGCTCCCGTCCCCGTTACGTCTCTCGCGGCCTTCTCGCCCTCGACCTCCGAGATCAACTTCTTGAGGAAGTCGAGCTGCTCGGCGGTCCTGTCCAGGCCCAGCTCGGCGTGGATCTCGTGCACGTTCTTGCCCTGCGCGAGTAGCTCGGCCACCTTCTTCCGCAACCTCTTGTGGCGAAGCGTCTCCAGCCTTTTCCTCTCGCGGGCGACGGGGTCCGGCAGGCCGAGCTCGACGGCTATCCTGCTCACGAGGTCGTCGTGCTCTTTCTTGGCCCTCGCCAGCTCCTGCTCCGCCTTCGAGCACGCCCTTTCCATCGCCTTCTCGGCCTCCACCCTCACCCGGGCGAGACGCTCCGAGCACTCCTCGACCCTCTTCCTGCTCTTTGATACTTCGCTTCGCAGCTCTTCCAGCACGGTCGTCTTCTTCGCCATGTCGCTCACTCCTTGTTCAGTAGGGTCTCGGCCTCGGAAAGCTCGGGGAAAGACGCGGCCTCGGGGTAGTATCGGCCGCGGTTGCGCGCCAGCTCGTCGGAGAGCATTTGCCGCCACCCGGCGACGCCGAGGCCGCGCCACGCGAGCGCCTGCCTGAGGGCGGCCCTCCGGTGTCCCAGCACCTTGGCAAGTCCGTACTCGGTGGCGGCTCCGCGCGGGCTCCCCGCGGCTTCCAGGCACTCTCCCCGGACGAAGTGGTACCAGGCCTGGTCGCGGGCGTGCAGCTCCCCCGCGGGGACGAGCTCCAGCACGTCGAGGGCCAGGTCGGGGGCGGCTCTCGCGGCCTCCTGGGCCAGGTACATCGCGAGGTGGGCGGAGGGCGCCTCCCCGGCGTCCTCGCACCTCTCCAGCTCGCGGAGCAGGACCTTGAGGTTCCGGTGGGGAACGCGGGCGCCGGTGCCGGGAGAGTCTCGGTGGTCGACGACGGAGAGGCCCTCTTTCACCATCAGGTAGTTGCTCCCCGTCGCCCGCTCCCACCGCCGCCAGTCGACGTTCTCGTGGCATACCTCCCGAAACCTCGTCTCCGGCAGGTTCCGCCAGATCCGCGTGTACATCTCGACGTGGTGGGGGACGCGCTCGACCGGGTCGTCGACGCGGTAGGGGCACATGACGAAGTCGACCATCAAGTTCTCGTCGAGGTAGTCGGTCACCCACCGCAGGCCGCATTCGGCTTCCCCGTCGGATTTTTCGCAGATCTCGTCGTCGGCGTCGAGCTTGAGCACGTAGTCGCCCCGGCACAGCTCGAGCGCCAGGTTCCGCGCGGCTGACCAGTCGCGCAGGAGGAAGAGCCCCGTGTGGTCTCCCGGAACCTCCCGCCGGAAAGACGACGCCTCGTCGCGGAAGTACATTTCCGGTCGGGTGGCGGGCGAGATCTCGACCAGCCTGAGCTCCGCCCCGGCGTCCGACGCCAGCCGGCGGAGCACCCCGGGCGTGCCGTCGTCCGAACCGTCGTCGACGCAGCAGATCTCCCCGACGGCCCGGCCGACCGAGCGCATGAGGCGGGGCAGCACGGCCGCGCCGTTCCTGACCATGAGGTGGAGCGACAGCCTCGGGCGGCTCATGAGTCTCCCCGATACGTCATCTTCAAGCGGTCGGCGCCCGTCTCCGGCCGGTAGTTCGCGAAGCGGCCGGAGCCGGGCATCACCTCGACGAGGAGCCTCCCGCACTCGCGGCAGAGGAAGACCTCCCGCTTGGGCACGCCGGCCTCGACCACCGCGGGTTTCGTCCCGTAGTCCGTGGCGCCGTCCAGGTCGTCGTCCTGGACGAGGTAGGCCTTCCCCGGCTGCGGGAACATGACGTCGGTGGCGTGGCAGCCGCACAGGCACGGCAACCAGCTCACCCCCTGCCTCCCCTCAAGACGCCCAGGCCGCGGCCGCGCCGTCCCGACTCCCTCGCGGGCGGGATCTCCGGTATGCTCCACTGCACCACCATCAGGCCCGACGCCACGAGCCGGAACATCGCCCCCCACGGCACGAAGGTGGGGCGGGGAACGAGGCTGAAGGACAGCGTGGCCCCGACGCCCCCCTCGTCGACCACCAGGTCGGCGACGGGCTTCGGCAGCGACATACCGTAGTCGAGGCGGACCACCGGGGGACCGCCGGACTTGGAACCTTCTTTGCCGGGAGGATCCAACACCTCGTCCGGCAGCTCGAGGCCGGGGTAGTCCCGCAGCAGGGTGACCTGCACCAGCTCCCCCGTGGCCAGCGCCGCCTCGAAGACGGCCCTCTTCAGACTGTTCATGTCGTTCTCCTCAGCTAGTTCCTATGAGCCTCGAGCACGTAGTCGGCCGTCCGTCGAAGCAGCGAGCTAATCCACCACCGGTCGGCGACTTCCATTTTTTCCACCCAGGGAAGAATGAAGGACATGCACCAGACTGCTACCTGACGGACCGGTCTACCCTCGAGATTCTCGATGATCGGCATCAACAGGTCCAGGCTTTCCTGAACTTCCAGCGCGCAAAACTCCGCGAGCTGCGTCAGCGACAGCGAAGAAAAATCCAGTTCCTTATCTGCTGAGTTGTCGTCTTCCACGGGATCTCCTCAGCGACTTCTCCTGTCGAGCCTGCGCATGATCTTCTCCATCATCGTCATCACCTGCTCGATCTGTCCCGACACCGTGGAGACGAGCCCGGCGTGGCCGGCGAGGTTGACGATCGCCACGTTCGGCACGAAGGTCATGGCGCAGGCGAGGCCGCCGCCCCGGACAGGCTTTCCTCCCGACTGGTGCTGCAGGCTGACCACCATGACCACGCCGCCGGGGACGTTCGCCCCCTCGCAGGCCCCGCCGAGAGGCTCCCACTCGAGCTGCGCGAACCCGGGTACGGTGATCTTCTCCTCGATCTTCTCAGTCTCGTCTTCTCGTCTCTGGTTCATCGCGGACTCTCCTCGCTATGTTGCG
>Ga0210134_1000006_pt1 | contig 33168 bp, 23 predicted proteins | sample RushSE_CattailNL_3_FD_185565 | JGI IMG/M metagenome (GOLD analysis project Ga0210134, IMG submission 185565) | Wetland microbial communities from San Francisco Bay, California, USA, that impact long-term carbon sequestration - RushSE_CattailNLB_D2... | ecosystem: Environmental > Aquatic > Marine... | reverse complement strand
AAAGCACAGAGAAATCCTGTTTGTTAAAGAAACCAGTGAAGAAATTGCCCTCTGGGAGGGGCCGAAATACTCGAAAGAAGACGCATCGAAGATATCCGGGATCAAGACAATTTACTGGACACGGGAATTCGAAAACGTATTCAAAGGCCTGGTTTTCGAAGCTGACCGGATTTACCTGAACACCAATGAACATTTTCGGGCCGGTGTTACCGTTGAAACCAGAGACGCGCGCTTCGTAAGGTGGTGTAAAAGAAGGTATCCGCTGCATAAATACAACAGGCTGGCGCCGATTATGCACGACATTCGGCCCATCAAATCCGAAATAGAAATCGAACTGATTAAACAGGCCTGCAAAATAACTGAAAATGCCTTTCGGCGGTTACTAGGCTTTGTCCGGCCTGGGGTATGGGAATTCGAGATTGAAGCCGAAATTTACCATGAATTCATATCCAACCGATCACGGGGTCCCGCGTATTCGCCGATCATTGCTTCAGGCGCCAATGCCTGTATTCTCCATTATGTCCAAAACAACCGCAAATGCAAGGACGGCGACCTGGTGCTCATGGATTTCGGTGCCGAATATGCCAACTACGCTTCAGATTTAACGCGAACGGTCCCGGTAAACGGCAAATTCACCCCGAGACAAAAAGAAATTTATGACGCAGTCCTTCGTGTCCAACGGGCCGCCATTCAAATGCTCGAACCGGGGAATACATTTGAGGCATACAATAAGGACGTTGGTGTCATTATGGAAAAAGAGCTGATCGGACTTGGGCTGTTGGACGCCGGGTCGGTTGAATACCAGAATCCGGAGGATCCTCTGTATAAACGATACTTCATGCACGGCGCATCCCATCACCTGGGTCTGGATGTACACGACGTTGGGAGTAAATACCGAAAATTCGAAGCAGGCATGGTAGTTACCTGCGAACCGGGGATTTACATTAAAGAAGAAGGGATCGGCATTCGACTGGAAAACGACATCCTCCTCACCAAAGACGGGCCGGTTGATCTTATGAAAAATATTCCCATCGAAACCGGGGAGATCGAGGAAATGATGAACGGGTAAAATTTTTTATCAATGATATTAGGCTGTCACACCATTTCACCCTGCCACTTTTTGTCAAAATTTTAACACTTTTCAGATATAACCCTCCATTTAGGATTATTTAAAACAATCCGGAATGTTGTCTATCTTTTTGATATTAAATAGAATTTTTAATAAATACCCTGGTAAAGAAAGGATGGCACTACTTTTGCTTGCATCGTAAAAAGGAGGTACAGCTTAATGGAAGCGATTAATTCGGCCCAATTCTTTGAAGGGCACTATGAAATTCAAGAAGAAGATCTTATGTCACTGGTCGAGGAGACAATCGAAGAAGCGTACCTGGGAGATTATGATGAACCAAGTAATTTCTTCAAAGGTGCAATTTATGGTTTTTTCTTCTGTCTTCCTTTCTGGATCACTTTATTCTGGTTAATCTCCTGATCTTTGATAATTATTCACTTTTTTAATTTTAGATTAAGTGAAAGGATCGAACTGTTTATTGCGTTCCCCAAAGTTATTAGAAATGTTGCCCGTCCATAAATAAGGAAGAACTCATTTTGATCATAGGAAAAAAAATAAATTTAATGTGAAGGAGGGAATCAGTTATGAATTTATTAATACAAAAAAGAAAAACCATCACGATACCGTTAATTATAGCCCTGAGCATCTTCAGCATTATTTCAGGACCAGCCCGTGCAGCAATGATTGATACAGGTGAAATCTTCAAACAGAACCAGCACGATCTGTCACGGAACCGTATAAATATGTTTCTGGATCGCTCTGAAGTGCGAAATTATCTTGTCGCCTGGGGGATAAATCCGGATGAAGCAAGGTCACGGGTAAATAGCCTTACCGACGAGGAAGTCGAAAATATTGTATCCCGGATGGACCACCTGCCGGCAGGGGGCGATGCATTGGGTGTAATCGTTGGCGCAGGACTGCTAATATTCATTATATTACTGATTACAGATATTCTGGGTCTCACAGATGTTTTTTCCTTCGTAAAAAGCAAATAATATTTATCAAGGTCTTCGCTTGCGGAAGCCTCCCATGTTAAGGTCGTTACAGGAGGTGGTATATGAAAAAAACTGTGATAACAAGACATTCTCAACGGTTATCTCAGCAACAGTACGGAAGATTTACTCCTCTGAATAAGCTTGTCCACTTTACCCCTGGTGAACATTTTGGACAGTAAGGAGTGTTCCCCCATCCACAACGCCATCATTGATCGTCTGGCTTCCTGCGAGATGAATGGTCCCAGTGATGCGGCCTCCACCAGTTTAATCCATGCTTTAATTTTGCGGGCTTTGTAATATTTTAAAATGGCATCTAAATTTTTTTCAACCATGGGTTTCAGTGTTGGCCCGTCCATTAACCCCACAATATCCAACTCTGTCTGATACAGGGTTACCATCTGGTTGATCATCTCGATCGACTTTTGGCTGATACGCTCCTGGTCTAGACAGCATACGATTTTGCCGATTTGTTTTTCTTCTTTCACAACAAGAACCGAACATGTTGCATTATTGGCAACTTTTTGGGGAAGATTTATCGCGCCTTCCCATTGACAATCCCCCTCTTTATTACAACCCATGGCAATCAAATCACTGTCATTTTCCTGGGATTGAGTCAATATTTCCTTGACCGGGTTGCCGGATCTTAACACTATTTTTAAATCTTTCCTGGCTCCCCGGCATACATACAACTCTTCCCACATCCCTCTTTTAACCTCGACGAACTCATACTTACACAATCGTTTTTCATAAGGTGACTCTTCTTTTTCAAAATGATCAAGAAAGTTCCGTCGATAATTCCTCAACTTTTCGGCGAGAGGGTGTTTAAATTCAGCACAGTTCGATGACCTGCCGATTTCCGTTGCTTTGGGTCCTACACCAAGCAAAGTGACATCCGCCCAAGTGTTCCCTGCCAGTTTGGCCACATCTTTGACAACACGGTCACTGTAAGGATGTTGATCTACCGCTACAAGTATTCTCATAATAACCTCTCTTGATGTTTATTTAGTCATTCATTGCCAGCAAATAAGGATTGGAGATGGAATATGCCCCAACAATTGAAACCAATCGCTCTTTTTGCTTATGGTGTGATGGAGCGGAAATGCCAGCAATCCATAGTCCCGCAGCGCATCACCGATTTCTTCCGGCGAACCCTGAATCGTCAGACAATTTTCAGGGGGAAATTGATTTTCTACCAATATCTCTTCTACCGCACTTAGTGTCCCATTGATTTCTTTTTTAGCGCCAGAGGACAGTTGTCCCGGTTCCTGAAATTCACAATAAACCAGATCAAGCTTGAGCTTCACACCTTTAAATATTTTTAAAAACATGGAAATTAGCTTTTTGGACTCTATTTCACTTCGTACAATCAGCGCAACTTTTTCGATATCGACCAGATTTTTAACGATAATGACCGGGCAGGGAATATGCCTGTATAGCCTTGAATTTATTTTATCGAAGAGTTTTTTTGCGGCAAAGCTATGGAGTGATCCTTCCACAAACAGATCATAAGATTCCCTTTGAATCTCTCGGAGAACTTCATTTTCACGATCTCCAAAAAGCATTTTGGGAGCGTCCAGTCTGGGACATGAAGATTTCTCCGCCTTGATCAATTGTGCGATTTCAAATTCCCCTGTTTGTAGCATCGTATTCTCCCAGGTTCTGCGTACCCATCCGGTACCTGGTGCATGTCCGTCATGGTCAGGTTCCTCCACATGAACCGTATGCAGTTTCATATTAATGATATGGGTCAATTGACATGCATACCTGAGTGCGATACTCGATGCCAAATCTGCATCAAGGTAAACGAGTGTTCTTATCATGATGATTCCCCCTTTAACTGAGTATACAGAACCTCCAGAAAAGCATCCATTATGGAGGCTGGGCATAAAAAACTATACGCCTTTATTTATCTTGCGTGCCGCTTTTGCGACAACTTCTTTGATTTCGCCGATCTTAAAAGGTTTTGCCAAAAAATCGAAAACTCCTTTTTTAAAAGATTCTTTGGCGGTCTCCATGGTGGCAAAACCGGTGATAACAATCACTTCGGTTACAGGAGATCGATTCTTTACCCGAGTTAAAAATTCCATACCATCGAGTCCTTCCATTTTTAGGTCGGTGATAACGATATCGAAATTTTGTTCCATGATTCGGTTTGAGGCTTCCAGACTTCGAGAAAAGGCCTCAACTTCGTACCCTGACTTTTCCAAAGCCGGCTTTAAACGTTTCAGGACTATTGGTTCGTCATCCAGAATAAGGATTTTTGTTTTTACTTCATCGCCCATGATACCTCCCTTAAATGTTTGGTCAAAGGTTCCCGGTTTCAGGGTTATAATACAGCAGCAAAAAGCTGGAAAGAGAGAAAATCAGAAGTTTGGAAATTACGGGTTTGCCTGCACTCTTTCCTTCTAACTTTCTTAACTTCTTGCGAAATAAAGATATTAAACCGTGAACCTTGAACCGCTCAACCTGTTTTAGATATGATTATTTTTCAGATCTTGAAAGATATTCTTAAGTCTTGCAATTTCCTGTTCATGATTCATTTTAACATCAAGCTGACGTGTAAATGCGACCAATAACCCCAGGATACTCATCTTCTTTTCCATCATCTCAAGTTCTAATTTTTTAATTCGGGCAACAACCAAATCCCCTCGAATATCGATGCGAAAATCGTTTTTTGCAAGAATCTCCGCAATCAGTTGGGCCCTGCGCGACCTGCGTGATATGTCGGTTACACCGCCAAGGAACCGAAAATAAGCATAGTTGTCATTCAAGTTTTTATCGATATGGGCTACAACCATATTGAAGTGATATCCAAGTCGTAGGTTAATATTGACATATTCTTTTGATAACACCGCAAGATTCTGCCCCACATATTTTGGCGTTGCCATAGATGATGAAAATGTACGGGTCAGACTCGACATGAAACTGCCGAAATCTACGGACATCGGCTCCGTATCCCAAGCGCCGGGCACTGAGAGTCCTTTCAGAAATGCTTTCATCGGGACGGAGATGACTTCTTGAGGCTTAACCGCTGAAACGCTTGCCGGTCCACTGATGCCCCCTCCGATATCGATCAAAATAAGGTCCAACGGGATATCGAATTTCAGTTTCCTGCCGGTGCCAGCCGTATCACCGATTTTGGCATATTCCAGCGCGATCAGTTCTTCAACAGCTTTCTCATGGACATATCGCGTAATATCATGCAGCGTTTTACATCCTGACGGTATAAAGTTTTTTTCAGAAGGATCCAACAGGTTCAATGGCACAATTTTTTTCAGAACTCTTTGCAACAACCGGTATTCATATGTCGTTTCAAAACTCTCCTCGGCGAATTCGTAATAGCACAATGCTTTAACCGCTCCTTCATAAATCACATTTTCCCGTGCATCCACAGTGATGGTCTGGCCCGGGTGCAGAAGTTGGGTTGCAACACCTGTGTTCACAATGGTCGGCACTCTGAATTCTCTGGCAATGGTTGCCATATGACCGGTTGGAGAGCCTACATCGGTAATGATGGCACTGGCTTTTTTAATGACCTTTCCCAACCGGGGAGATGAATAGGCGGTAACCAAAACGGCGTCGTTGGGAAAACGATCAAGCTCCTCTTCGGTCTTGACCAGAAAAACTTTGCCGGTGGAAATTCCTTCTTGAGCAATGGATCCTCTGTCACGGAATATGACAGGAAAATCATCTAAAACAGATGAAATGTCACACACCAGTTTTGCAACCTGATCTTTAATATTGAGAGATCTGGCTTGTAAAATTACCAGGTTTTCTTCGTGATCAATGACCCATTCGATATCCTGGGGTTTTTTAAAATACCGTTCAATCTTCAACCCTGCTTCCGCGATCTGTTGGATCTGTTCATCGGCAAGACAGCTCTGTGTCTGAAGATCTTGATGAACCTTAAGTATATCCGTCCCGCCGCCTTTTTTGGGCACCAGCAATTCGGGTTTGCGGACGACATCCAGAGATTTTAGCGGATACGGCTCTTCCCGACCGATGGTATATAAATCCGCCCTTACCTCTCCGGCTACTACAGGCGCACCCAGTCCCCAGGCTGCATTAATCATCATAACGTCACGATCCAGAGCTCTTGGATCGAGGGTGTAAAGAACACCGCTGACCTTGGCGCCAACCATCAACTGGCATGCCACCGCCATGGTTTCCTGATAGTCTAAAAGTCCTTTCTGCCTTCTGTATTCCATCACAGAATCGGAAAACAGACTGGCGAGGATGGATTTATAGGCCTGTAAAATATTTCCGCGCGGTTCATTGAGAAGACTCAGATACTGTCCCGCAAAGGTATGTTCCCTGTCCTCGCCAATGGCGCTGCTGCGAAGGGCAAGCAGTGTGTCTTCGGGGTTTACGCCCTGATAGAGTCTATCCAGGCTGTCATGAATCTCCTTTTGTAAAGGTGGGGGGACCGTTCCTTCCAGGATGAGTCTTCGAATCTCCTCTGTGGCCAGATTTTTGGACGCATCTCCCTTTTTCCATATGGTGTTTAATTCTTCCATTTTTGTTTGGAGATGATTGAATTCCACGTATGCCCAGAAGGCCCGGATGGTGATGGCAAAGCCTTCCGGCGTCTTTAGACCGAGAAGGTTTTTAATTTCTGCCAGGTGAGCGTTTTTCACTCCGACGACATCCGTAAAATCATCTGTTATCAAGCTATAGGGCATGGTAAATTCCGCTCGAGGGATGACCGGTCTTCCGGCCAACTCCTCTTCTATATCTCCGCTAATGGCGCCAAAGGCGTCATAAAGGTTCAGATATTTTTTGGACGCCATGGCATTTAGGTTGTATATGAGTTTATAAACAATATCCGCAACATGATGGCATGAAGAACGAATGTATTGCTGGTCGAAAATGTAAGCGCCGCCCAACTTGGTCCCCATCTCGGCCATGAGTTCCAATACCTGGTTGTTGTATTCCAGAATTTTCTGAAATACGCCGAAAAGAACGGTAAAAGGCACCTGTGGAGCAGATTTCCTGGGGTCTTTAAACACCGTTTTTATCCATTTTGTGAATGTGCTCATGAATAACCATCCATTTAGTGAGCGCCACCGCCTTTACCGGTTCCAAAAAAGAAATCCATGGCCAAGCCAGCGGCAACGGCGATCAAAACCGCAAAAAAACCATATAAAAGGCTATGATTGAATGCCAGCGAAGACAGCATTAAAGGAATCCCCTCTTCTTTCACGCTGAGTTGATTCTTTAAATTATCTACGGTATGGCCGTTGTGAATCTCTATTACCCTTATCTGATATTCTCCGGCGGATATTTGCGGCGGTATCCAAATTTTGGCAATAAAAGATTTTTCTTTTTCGTTTTTTTGCTCGAAACTGATTTCCCCCGGATGAGAAGCATAGAGTCCTTGATTTTGTTTTAATTTCAAAAATTCATCGGCCAGGGAATCCCTTTCCTCTGCCGGCGCACCTATCTCCATTTCATTTTTCAAATATTCAAAACCGATTCCAAGTTTTTCCAAGGTATTTGGGTCTGTCGCAGCCGATTCCATCCTCCCAATGGAGGAATACAGAATATAGAAATTCGGCACCTTTTTGAAATGTACATCACCCTGATTCATCCACAAAAGACCCAATGCCTTTCCCTTCTTTTTCAATGTTAATTCTTCCTGCTTTCCGCTGACAACAACCGCGACGTCATTTTCGACGCCGGCCTTTCCTGAAACGGTTAATTGTGTGCCGTTAAAAAAAGTGCCGATGGCAATAAGATTGGGCTCGAATTTCGTTGTGGCAGGCTCTGTTGAACAAGCAAGTTGAAGATGCCAAATAAAGGATGCGACCATAATGACCACGGGTATGCGAATTCTGCTCCATATCATTTTAATGGCCTCCTATAAATGCTAACATAACATGCGGTGTGAGTAAAAGATCAAGAAGCATTTTAGCCATGACAATCAAAACCAGTGAGGCTAAAAGGATCTTCAATTGATCCCCCTTGAGTCTTTTGCTGATTTTGGCGCCGAACTGTGCCCCCAGTGTAGACCCCAGTAAAAGGATCAATGCCAGAATAAAGTCGACGGTATGATTACTGTAAGATTGCATGATGGTTACGTCGACACAGGTAAAAAGAATCTGAAAAAGGCTGGTCCCAACGACCACATGCATGGGCATCCGCAACAGATAAACCATCACCGGCACCATGATAAACCCTCCGCCGACACCCATAATTGCTGCCAAAATTCCCACAAAAATTCCCAGTACCAGCGGCATCAGGACGGAAAGTCTTACCCCTGACTTTTCAAAGTTGGTTTGCCACGGCAGTTTGCTGATTAATTGTGCGTATTTTGACTTCTTTTTCTGAATTTTTGCTGATGTTCTATTTTTTCTTAATGCCTGAAGGCTTTCTATGAACATATACGATCCGACAAAACCGAGCATCAAAACATAGGTGATCCTGATTAGGAAATCCGCATTTCCCATCTGCCTTAAAACCTTGATGACCTGAACACCCAACGTACCGCCCGCAACACCACCGATCAAAAGCAACATACCCATTTTGAAATCAACATTTCCCATTTTGTAATGTGCCAGAGTCCCGGAAGTGGACGCACCGACGATCTGGTTGGAATCCGATGCAGCTGCAACGGTGGGGGGTATGCCGATCATAATCAAAAGGGGCGTCATTAAAAATCCGCCGCCGACCCCAAAAATTCCCGATAGAATTCCCACAAGGCCGCCCAAACCAAAAATAAGCAATACATTCACACTATTCCCGGCGATCGGTAAATACAGGTGAAACATCATCTTCTCCTTTTCTTTTTTTTAACGATTTTCTTTTCATGCACGACTTCAATGCGGCAATCGATCCTGTGGCGTATTTTTTCCAGAAGATTTTCAAAATCCTCAAGGCGCCCATCCTGGGGAGTGGGGGATCCCACAACCAGCATGGTGATCTTGTTCTCTCTGACGAACTTAACCAGCTCATTTTCGTACTGTCCGTGAGTGATATAGTAATCGACGGGTATGCCGTCTGAAATCCCTGTTTCGATCAAGGATTCAAGACTTGTCTTCATTGAAGCTTCTATTTGGCGCATCAGGCTTTCATCCGATCCTTTGGCTGAGGGATCAATGACCAGAAGAAAATATAATCTGGCGTTTATCCTTTTGGATAGGTTGAGGGCGTGAACCGCAGCCCACAAACTGGTTTTTCCGGGATACAACCCCACAAGGATCTTTTCCATTAAACCCTCCTCTTTCAGGCTTTCAGCAAAATAAGTGCCAATGGAGACAATTTTTAAACTCGAAAAAAACCAAACGGTGAATAGGTGTTGTAATGAATTGATATTGCTTTTAATTTAGATGAGCCCAGTGGATGAAGCACCACCGAATATCGGGAGAAAGCGAATCTAAGACAGGGATATCAAAGCTTTTATGTTTCAAATCGAAACATTTAACCGAAATATTAAATTTATATAACAGAATAAAAGGGTTGCAACGAAATGATACGACCAGAATGTTTCATTATGAAAAAAGTTTAAATAGAGGAAGGTTGGGGTTCAGCTTTTATCCAGCAGGCCGTATTTTTTCATTTTTCGCCACAATGTGGTACGGGGCAGATTGAGTATCTTGGAACTTAAGTTTTTGTTATAATCCGTTTTATCCAGGACTTTAGCGATATGATGTTTTTCCACTTCTTCAAGCGCAAGAAGTCCCTCTCCTTTGAACGTGTTAAATTCCAGCTTTTGGAGGTCCTGGGGCAAATCGACGATGCGTATGACGTCGCTTTCGGCAAGGGCAACGGAACGCTGAATAATATTTTCCAGTTCTCGTACATTGCCTGGAAAATTGTAATGCATTAGAATCTCGAGAGCATCGGATGACATTCCTTTCATTTTCTTCTCAAAGGGACGGCTGTATTTTTCGATAAAATGGGAGACCAGCATAGGGATATCATCTTTTCTTTCACACAGTCGAGGAATCCTTAATGTGACCACATTCAGACGATAAAACAGATCTTCACGAAAAGATCCTTCGGCTGTGGCTTTTTTGATATCTTTGTTGCTGGCGGAAATGAGGCGAATATCAAGATTGACAGGTGTGGTCCCACCCACACGCAGTATTTGTTTCTCCTGGATAACATGCAGAACCTTGACCTGCATGGAATGAGGCATTTCTCCGATTTCATCGAGAAAAAGGGTTCCACCGTCTGCAGATTCAATGAGACCGATCTTTGTGACAGATGCACCGGTAAAAGCGCCTTTTTCATGGCCGAACAGTTCGTTGCAGATCAGTTCTTCCGTGAATCCCCCGCAATTGAAAGATATAAACGGACGATTCTTTCTCGGGCTCAATCGGTGAATCGACCTGGCCACGAGCTCCTTTCCAGTACCGCTTTCGCCCTGTAAAAGAATATTGCAGTTCACAACAGCGACTTTCTTGATCATAGCGAAAATTTCCTGCATCGCAGGGCTGGTACCGATAAAACCCTTTAAGATATCCTGTCCGTCAACAGCTTGCCTTAAGCGCCGATTCTCCTCCCGCAGTCCTATTTTTTCTCTTGCGCCGCTGGTAAGCAACCGGATTTCATCCAATTTGAACGGTTTAGTCACATAGTGATAGGCCCCTATTTTAATGGCGCTAATGGCCGAGTCGATGGATCCATAACCCGTAATGATGACGACTTCCACATTGTCATAACGCTTTTTAATTTTGGACAGGATATCCATGCCGTCTACATCCGGAAGTTTTAAATCGAGGAATATGATATTAAACGGTTCCTGAACCATGCGTCCCCAAAAAGATTCGCCCTGCTGAAAGGCTTCCACATGATATCCATCTTTTTCAAGGGCCTTTTGGAGGCGTCGGCATACCGTTATTTCATCATCAATGACGGCAATTCTAAGCTGCATAATCCGCTTCCTTCTCATCATTTACGGCAATCGGCAAATAAATTGAAAACATGGTCCCGATGTTAATCTCGCTTTTTACTTCGACGTAACCGCCGTGTGTCCGAATTATACCATATACGAGGGAAAGCCCCAGACCTGTTCCCCTGCCAACGGGCTTGGTGGTATAAAACGGATCAAAGATATGCTTCATATCTTCCGGCTTTATCCCGATTCCGGTATCCGAAAAATCGATTCTTATATACCCATCCGGCCCGGGTCCGGTGCGGATGGTAATGATATTTTCTCCGGACAAATCTTTCATGGCTTGAATCGAATTTAAAAGAATATTAATAAAAGCTTGCTGCAGATCTTGGCTTCTTCCTTTAATAGGAGGCAGATTTTCATTGTCTTCTCTTTTTAACTGGATACCGGTCACCATAATCTGATTCTTTATAAGTTTAATCGTTCGATCCAAAACGTCATCAATACTCAGTTCCAATAATAACGGACGTTCGGTCCTTGAAAATTCCAGCAGATTTTTAACCACCTGGCTGGCCCTTTCTGTCTGGGCGATGATCTCCATCATCAATTCTGAAGCCTCCTCTTTTGACATCTCCGTAAATTCTTCCATTAAGCTTTCTGTGGTGAGAGAAATATTGTTTAAAGGATTGTTCAGTTCATGGGCAATACCTGAAGTAAAGGTCCCGATGGACGCCATCTTTCTCGATTGCAACAATTGTTCCTGTTTTGTTTCGAGTTGTTTGGCCATCTCATTGAATGTCTCTATCAGATGGGTCACCTCATCTTCTCTTCCCGATTCATAAACAATGGGCCTGAATGTCCCTTTTGCCGCCTCTTCAGTTGCCTTTTGCATCAAGGCGACGGGTTTGAGGATCCCTTTGGATATGAGCTGGAGAATCAACACCATAAATACGATGAAACTGATCAAGAAAACCACTGGAATGATTCCGATCCGATGGATGTCCTTTTGAATTCGATGGCGTTTGGTGGTGATAAGCTCGTTGGCAAAATCGACCATTTTTTTGCCTTTATCCCGGATCATGTCCACATTGAGTTCCGTGTTTTCACTCTTAACACGCCTCATATCTTCATCTAATATGATTTTGTAACGCTTCAGGTCGCCCTGAAATTCTAAAAACCTATCGGATCCGACAACTCGGACAACATCTTTGGCAAGCTCACTCGAAAAGTCTTCGATTTTAAAGAAATAAAATATGATTTCATTAAGACTGCCGATGTCTTTAAAATAAATAAAATTTTTCTCATAGCGTCTCATTTCGAGGATATTGTCGCGAAAATCATCAAATTTTTGAATAATTTCCATCTTTTCCTGAAGGGAAAATATATAATGATAATAGATCACATGAAGTACACCAATGAACGCCAGACAGACAATCAACAAGACCATAACCTTACTTTTTATCGTTTTCATTACGAGATTCCTACAGCGTAAAAAAATCAATTAAAGCATCTTCAAAATACGACGTAGTGCCAGACGAATAAGTAAAACATATCACCCAAAAATATTACGGGCAAGGCAATTTCAGTTTCTGAGACGGCCTCAGTCTCATCCGCCATGAAAGGGTGTCGAATAACTCCCCTGACACCGCTTTAATTATGAGACATTTCATATGATTTTCCATCTGGACATGCATCAGGATATGCGTTCTTATCAGCGATATAGGGTCGAATCGTCAATGCTTTGCCGTCTGTGGACATGGATATGGCGCCGTTAATGGCGGTGCCGAGCATTCGACAATTATGATTTTGGTATCGTTTTAAAACCGGCGGGTGGGGAAATCCGAATCTGCTTTTCCAACTCGATGATATGACGACAACCTCGGGCTTCACATTTTCCAGGAATCTTTCGGTGCTTGATGTTTTGCTGCCGTGATGCGGCGCCAAAAGAACCGTGCTTTTCAATCGATCGCCAACCGTCGAAACCAACTCATATTCCGCCGGAGCCTTGACATCACCGGGAAACAGAAAGGATACCTTCCCGAACGTCACTTTTAATACCAATGAATTGTTGTCCAAGTTGCGCCACGTTCCCATCCGGCTTTTTTCACTAAAATCCACAGGCGGATACAATACATCGATATGAACCCCGTTGATATCGTGAACACCGATGATGTTTTGATACGCCGGCATTTGAACATTGTTGTTTTTAACGGTTTCCATAAATAATCGATACCCAAAGGTATTGGCGGCGTCATGGTTCGTCCATACATCTTTAACTTGGAAATGCTCCGCGATATAGATCAGGCCGTTTAAATGATCGCTGTTGGCATGGGAGAGAACCAGGGTATCAACGGTACGGATCTTTTTTCGCCATAAAAACGGCGAAACGATGCTTGAACCCACATCAAACACACGATTGTCGGAAAACCCGCCGCCGTCTATCAGCATGGTATGTCCGTGCGGAAGTTCCAAAAGCGCGGCATTGCCGTGTCCAACGTCGATCATGGTTACCTTTAGACCATCACGCCAATGCCGCTGATACAACCAATAACCGGTGTCAACACCAAATATCAAAACCAATAGCAGGGCAAAAATAGCCACATGTTTTTGAATTGATTTTTTGCCTTGTATGCCCCGGTTTTGATCTAAATCCCCAGGCGTTCGCGGTTGAACACTTATTAAGTTGAACAACACCCAAAACAGCCCGTAGAAACAGAATATCTCAAGGTAATTGGGAGTTACGGTGTTAATCACCGCAAAAGGCCACTCTGACAAAAAATTGATGATTTTTATAACGTATTCCAACACCGCTGAGCATATGTTAAAACAAACCATCGCGCCGGAAACCGTCAATGGATATATAAATACGGCTGTTATCCCCAATGGAACCACCACAAAACCAATCGCCGGAATAAAGATAAAATTTGCCGGAAGCCCGATCAACGAGATCTGATTGAAATAATGCATCACAAGAGGCAAGGTACCGACGATGGCAAGCATCGATGTCATGAAAAAGTAATAAAGTTTTTTACCAGCCTTTATCCCTTTTTGCTCCTGGGCTCTGTTTTCAGCGGAGGACCATGGTATCTGAACTTTGGAAAGACCGTATATAATGGCAAAAACCGCAGTAAAGGAAAGCTGAAATGAAATTGTAAAAACAGAGGGTGGGTGAACCATCAGAATCAGCATTGCCGCCACGGCCAGCGTATTCATGAGGTCATGCTCTCTTTCAAATAAAAACGTCATCAGAAATATGGTCACCATAATCACTGCCCGTTGGGTGGACGGCGACATTCCCGAAAGAAGACCATACACCACCACCGGAACAACAGATAGGATAACGGCCCCCTTTTTTGTCCAGGCGCGCCATAACAAAAATGGAAAAAAAGACAAAATCCACCTGAAAAACAAAAATGAAACGGTTGCGACAATACCGATGTGAAGCCCTGAAATGGCCAGAAGATGTCCGGCACCGACCCGGTTGAAAGCCTTTCTTAATTCAGGGGATATCGCATTTCGATCCCCTATGATCAGCGCTTTTAGCACACCCTGCTGCTCTTTATCCCCGGTTCGGTCGATAAGACTTGAAATCCGATGACGTGCCCTCTCAATGATTACGCCCATCCCTTTTGTCGAATTTTTTTCGGCCAGGGTCAGTTTGTGCTCCGAAACATAGGCACTCCCCCAAACTTTTTTGAAAGCCATATATTGTTTATAATCAAATCCTCCGGGATTATTAAAATTTCGAATGGATCTTATTTTCCCCAAAAAAACAATCCGATCTCCTTTTGACAGGCTGGGAGCATCTCCCGCAACAGTCAACCGAATCCTTCCCTTGACAGGAAATGGCTCGCCCTTGCTTTGAAGAAAATCTGTACGAAGAATACATTTCTGACGGTTTAAATACTTTCCATCGGATTGATCGATAACACCCGAAATTCTCCAGGGATGGGTGTCCATAAAATGGATGACATGGTTGGAAGGAAATGTTGGGGCCGACCATGGTTGCACGGACAGATAGCCTGAGGCCAGCAAAAGAAGAAGGGGAGAAATCCGGGCGGTGCGTTTTTTTATGATGAAAAAGACAAGTGTGGCTGCATATATCGAAACAACGATAAGCATCCAGGTACCATATCCCGGAAACCGGACACCGATGAAAATTCCTGAAATCATCGAGAAAAGGAGCGGAATAGCCGGACGGGAATAAAACGTTGTGGTTCCCATTTATCTCATTTAAATTTATGCCTTTACGCGCCGGATAGCAGCCCCGAGTTGAGAAAACTTTTTTTCGATACTTTCATAGCCACGATCCAAATGATACACGCGATGGACCTCTGTCGTGCCTTTTGCCACCAGCCCGGCCAGAATCAACGAAGCACTGGCCCTTAAATCCGATGCCATGACCGGTGCACCGTACAGCATCGGCACGCCTGTAATCATCGCAGTATTTCCTGAAACTTTGATGTCCGCACCCATTCGCTTCAGTTCACTGACATGGATTAACCGGTTTTCAAATATGGTTTCAGAAATCATGCTAAACCCTTTGGCAACCGACATCAGCACCATAAACTGGGCCTGCATATCTGTGGGAAATCCCGGATAAGGCAGCGTTTTTACATCAACACTTTCGATTGCATCCGTCCCTTTAACCTGTATGCGCTTATCCTTGACGAGTACTTCGGCACCACAAAGTCTGAGCTTGTGAATAACTGCTTCCAAATGATCGGGCTCACAATCCAAAAGGGTCACATTCCCTCCGGTCAGGGCTGCCGAAACCATAAAAGTACCGGCTTCTATTCGGTCAGGAATAATGGTGACCGATACGGGTTCCAACACGGATACGCCTTCGATGGTGATGACCGATGTGCCTGCCCCTTCGATTTTGGCCCCCATCCGTTTTAAAACATCGGCCAGCGCGATAACTTCAGGCTCTCGGGCCGCGTTCCTCAGCACGGTAATGCCTTCAGCCAGAACAGCGGCCATCATAAGGTTTTCGGTTCCGGTTACGGTGGGAATGTCCATATAAATCTCTTCTCCTTTGAGACGATCCGCTGCAGCTTCTACGTAACCGTGTTTTAATTCAATCCTGGCACCGAGACCGGCAAGCCCTTTTAAATGCAGATTTATGGGACGCGCACCGATTGCACATCCTCCGGGCAAAGACACCCGTGCTTTTTTAAGCCTGGCCACCAGGGGGCCAAGGACCAGAATTGAAGCTCTCATTTTTCTAACGAGATCATAAGGCGCCTCATGATGACACACACCGCCGGCATCTATTCGAACAGTATCTCCGTCTGTCTCCAGACGGGCGCCGAGATTTGAAAGTAAATCTTTGGTACTCTGGATATCTTTAAGGTTCGGAACATTGGTGTATGTATTCCATCCATCGGTAAGTAATGAGGAAAAGAGGATGGGAAGGGCGGCATTTTTTGCTCCGCTGATCCTTACTTTTCCTTCGAGATAACGCCTGCCTTCTACGATGATTTTGTCCATCTATCCCTCTTTTAAATAAAAAAGCGCTTTCCCGGCTTTATGACGAGGCAAGCGCTTTTAAGACAGAAAAACAACCAGAAGATGTTAATGGTGATGTTCGCCATTCTTCTTGGATGCATCAATAGCGGCCTTGATGATACAATAGGTCATACCAATACCTAAAATGGTGAGCGCATACCAGAGGCCACCCATAAAAACCGTATGGCCCATGTCCCAGATCCATTCAAAATTAAAAGGAAACATAATCTATCCTCCTGACCGCTTTATGCTTCAGCCGGCTTTAAATCCTGTTTTAACTCGACCGCTGTTTCAACCCCCGTCTCTTTTTCCGGTAAGGGTTCGATGGGGTTTAATTCCGGTTCATTGGGGAATACCGGCAGATAGCGGTAGGAAACGGCTATAAGGATGATACCGTATGCCACCGGGAGTATGGTTGTCGCAACTTCCTGCCAGCTCGGAAAATACATGGCCCAGGTATCAAAAGTCATTACGGGGACAGCCATTACCTGTAGCACCATTACCCAGCGATTGAGACAAACTCCGATGACGGCAAGGGTTGTGGCAATCCAGAGCGCCACAGGGTTTTTACGCCCTTTTTGGGTAATTAGAATCACCGCAGGAACAAGGCCGCAAATGGCGATTTCCACTACGAGTATCCAGATGCCATACAACGGATTGTTGGAATAAAAATCCATTAGTTTAAATCCCTTGGACGGCGCTGTAACGGTGGCCCAGTACCAGGTATCAACGGTTTTTGCAATGGTGTATGTCAGAATCATCCATCCTGAAATCTTGGCCAGAAGCTCGATGGCAACATCCTTGACCAGTTTTTTCCCGACCACTTTTTCAGTAATTTTTGTAACCAGAATGGTAAAGCACGGCCCACAGGCTGCGGCTGACCAGGTAAATAAAAAGAAGGTCCAGGGCCAGATAAAAATGCCTTCTCTAAAGGCAAAGGGCCGTCCGAACAGAACACCGGCAACACCGCCCAGAGAACCCTGGTGGAAAAAGGAAAGAAATGCTCCGGTTGCCGCAAATACCGCCATGATCTCGTGCATGTTATGGCTGAGATGATGGAAAAAGGGTACTTTATCGATCTGTCGGTTCTCAAGAATAAGGGGGAGATATTCTATGGTCAGCACTCCGAAATAACAGGAAAGACAGAAGGCCACTTCCGTCAGCATGGAGTGAACATTGGCATGCCAGAAAATAAACCATCCCCTCAATGGTTGCCCGATGTCGATAGCCAAAATGAGCAGCGCCGAACTGTAGCAGATAAAACCGATTAGTACGGCATAATTAATGATGTTCTTCAGCTCATCCTTCCCAAAGATGTATCGCAATAAACCCGTAAAAAATGCACCACCACCCACAGCAATGACCGCAAGGTCGGCCCAGATCCACAGTGCAAACCCGTAGTAGTCGTTCATATTGGTCTGGTTTAGTCCCTTGAACCAGCAGAGCAACATGGCATAAACGCCCCACAGCAGCACAATTCCGACTGCACCGATGAACAACAAAAATTGCCATAGCGGGCATCGCCTTACGCCTTTGGGTATTAATGCAGAATCCATATGTTATGTACTCCTCAATAAATACAGTTTCAGTTCTGGTTAGCTTTTAACCATGATGTACGGGCTCTTTGACTTTCCCTTCATCTTTCAAGTAGTTATCACCTGCTTCCCGAACCCATCCCCGGCTTGAAAGATAGTAGACCTTGGGATTCGTACCGAGTCTTTCGAGCAGCCGGAATGCATGGGGATTCGTCGGACGTCCGCCGTGTCTATGATCGGGTTTTACCATATTGTATACCGCATGATTCGGATTATTCAGATCACCAAACGTAATGGCGTTTGCAGGGCATGCCTGAGTGCAGGCGGTTTGATATTCATTCTCTTTAAGTTCACGCCGCTTCTCAATAAGTGCCTTTTCCTTTGCAAGTTGATAGCGGTGATAACAAAAACTGCACTTTTCAACCACACCGCGCATTCGGGGTGAGACGTTGGGACTCAGGTATTTTTCCATCCCATCCGGCCAGATCGGGTCCCACCAGTTAAAATAACGGGCATGATACGGGCACGAAGCCATACAGTAGCGGCATCCAAAACAGCGGGTATATATCTGGCTGACAATCCCGGTGTCAGTACCGTAATCCGTGGCTATGGCCGGACAAACCGATACGCAGGGAGAATGCCCTTCATGTTGTCCTGCACACTGCATACAAGGCCTTGGGAGATAGCATATGTCTGTGTCCGGAAAAGGCTTTCCGTTGGACAGCCGGTAAACGGTCATCCATGTGATGCTCAAACGTTTGTTCGACTCATCTCTTCGGAAAGGCACATTATTTTCAGCCATACATGCCACCATACAACTGCCACACCCGGTGCATTTGTCCAGATCGATGACCATCCCAAATTTCTGGGCTTTACTATGTTTCATTAGAACCTCTTTGGATTGACGATTATCGATTGAATGATAACCGGAAGAACCTTCAGTCTCAAATGATCGATCTTCAAATATAAATAAAATTGTAACTGTTTAGATCTTTGAAACAAACCTCTTTTTAGGAAGCTCCAGGTGTGCTTAAATTTTTACTGGAAGCTGTTTGAGTTGATTACGGCTCGTTATGAAAAAACCATTCCGGATTGGCTCGAATGCGATCATATGGTCTTAAAGCCAAAACCATTTTCAGAAGCAAAAACCGGTTTTTTCATTACGAACCGTTATCTACGAGTTCTTTCAGAAAAAATTTAAGCACACTCGGAGCAATTCATTTTCAAAAAGCTAAACGCTTACATAAAATTAAGCTTTTGTCAGCTTAGCCCTGATTCCCCATGCTGCATCCATGCCGGAGTCAGGGTCTTCCACCGGCCCGATCAGTGCGTTAAAATTTATCCCCTTGCCGGCCAGATAGTCGTCGTATGCGGTATGTCCCAATCCTCTCGGCAAAGCGATAATACCGGGCATAATACCATCGAAGAGGTGAATCTTGACCTCTGCTTTTCCTTTCGGCGTACTCAGCAGAGCACGCTGGCCTTCACGCAGTCCGGCAGATCTTGCAGTTATTGGATTAATCTCAACAAATACATGTTCACCGATAAGAACAGTATCTTCAACCGTCTTGACAACAAACGGCGGAGTCCCGATATAGCCGCTGGCCAGTCTGATTGAATCATAGGGGATGAGTACAAGGGGATAAAGCCTTTCATCGCCTTCAATACCGGCCGGTTTAAATTGGGGCATCGAACCTTTATCCGGGTTGACGAACTCGAATTTGCCGGAATTTGTATCAAACAATTTTTCCAGGGTCTGAGTTATCGACTCAGTTTCGGACCAGAATCCTTCCTCAATCAGAGGTGTCCATTTGTTTCCCATCGTTTCTTTAAGACAGGTATCATAACTGTCCCAAGGAAATGCATTTGCAACGCTTCCGCCCAATCCTTTTGCCATCTGAATGACGACATCACCGACATGTTTGGTGTTAACCTGCGGCTTAACCACAGGCTTTGAAAGGCTGATAAACGGTTGAAGCAGGCCGACCGGTGCCGGCACATCTTCATAGCGCTCAAGAAAAACGTGATTGGGAAGAATAAGATCAGCATGTTGAGCCGTCTCGTCCATGTATGAAGAAAAACTGACCACAAACGGAATTTTTTCAAAAGCTTTTCCGGCATTTTCGGTATCGGAAAGTGTATACAAGGGATTGGCGTCGGCAACAAAGAGTGCCTGCAAAGGATACGGTGCCTCTGAAAGGATGGAATCCGGAAGACGATTCAGCAGGTAACGCGAATTTGGATACCTCCGGCTTCTGGCTCCGTCCAGACGTTCGTATTGCATACCGACTGCGGCCGTCGCATCCATTTCAACTTCCGGCCAGTTGATATAATCTAAATCAGAAACAGCCCAAACACCGCCTTTTTTATTGATGTTCCCCACAAGCGCATTCAAAGCGTGCACGGCCATACATTCATTAAGACTGACGGGAGTGGTTCCGTCTCCCCTTCCGCAAATGGCCAGAGGTCTTGAGGCACTGGCAAAACTCCGGGCCAGCGTATCAATTGTGGTATCATCAATTCCGGTGATCGCCGCAACACTATCCGGACTGTATTTGTCCATCACCAGCCGTTCCCAGTCATAAAACCCTTTGGCATAATTCGATATAAAATCATTATTGTACAATGATTCTTTGATGATAACATGAGCAAGTCCCATTGCCAAGGCTGCTTCGGTTCCGGGATTAATGGGGATCCATTTGTTTGATTTGGCTGCCGTATTGGACAGGCGCGGTTCGATCTGAATGATTTTCACATCAGCCCTTTGCCAGGAACTGTTGGCTCTGAACATTCGTACCGGTGATCCCCATCCATCGAGGATCCCACTCCCAAAGCTCAAAATAAAATTTGAATTCTCCAAATCAAAACCGGGCAAGGCTTGAACACCCTGCATCATGCGTAAGGTAAGTTCATAGGAATCGCGAATAGAAGGCATTTGCATCAAATTGGGAGAGCCATAGGCGGTGAGAAATCTTTCAAAGAGTCGAGGGATGCTGCCGCGGTCCGAACCCGATATAAATCCAACGGTATGTGATTGACCTTTTGACCTTATGTCGCCAAGCTTTTCCACGACTGCCGATATGGCTTCTTCCCAGGAAATTTTTTCCCATTTCCCCTGACCTCTTTCTCCGATTCTTTTTAATGGACTCTTGACCCGTGTGGGACCATAAAGAAGCTGAAGGCCGGAGAGGCCAAGGAGGCAAATTCCGCCGTTATTGACAGGGTGTCCTTTCATGCCCTCAATTTTAACGGCCCGGTCATCTATTTTTCGAACAGTAATACCGCAACCACCGGGACAGAGGGTGCAGACAGAATTGACGTAACTGGCTTCACCATCCGGCGGTACCGGCGTCCATGGCCACATCTGAGACCATATCGAAGAATCATCCATCAGCTTCCATGGCAGTGGTGAAAGGGCTGATCCTGCAGCCCCGCCAATTACAAACGACAAGAATCCTCTTCTGCCGATCTTCATCTATGCTACCTCTTCATATATCGTTAAATCAAAAACACGCCATTATTTGTGGCATACAAAACATGCATCTCTTTCCGTCTGAACGCTGCTGCCCTTGGCTGTGGACAACGACCATGGTGAAATCACATTGATGATATCATCGATGAGCCGATTCGTCGGGGTTTTAATACCTGTTTTTTCGATGTTGGCGGCTGTTATTTGGTGGCATTCGGCACAATCGTCCATTTTCATCCGGTCCCAAGTATTCTTTTTAAAACCACCAATACTCTTTCCCCAAATATCTCGACTGTAACCTGTTATCCGGTTCTCTTCATACACCCTTAAACTTTCAGACTCACCGATATGACCATGACAGGTAACGCAGTCCATTTCGCCACCCTTGATATGAGCGGCGTGGGAAAAGAACACGCAATCCGGCTGTCTTGCGTATACCAGCCACGGGACTTCTCTTCCCTTTGAAACATATTCCTCAACAAACTTGATTTCATCCGGATCGACGCCCTGAATCTCTTCATGACAGTCAACGCACTGTTCCAATTTCGGGGCCCCGGAAAACGTTCCGTCTTTACGAAGGAAATGGCAGCTTTCACACCCGTTTTCGACTTCAGCAACATGAATAACATGGTTAAAGTCGATGGGCTGTTTTTTCTGAGAGTATAACAGTTTCGGAAAAATGACCCACCCCACGATAAGGCTGGCAAATACCCCTAAAATAAAAAACAGAATAATGATGGCTCCGCCGGATCCATTGTTCTGTTTTTTTATAATCTCTTTCCCATGATCATCTAATGTGCTCATAAAAACTCCGTCAAGCTGTGGTTGATGGCTTTCACGATGCGGGCTAAATCTTTAAAAAAACCAAAATGAACATGCGGTCTTGTACCTATTGATCCTTTTTTTGTCAAGGGAAAATCATGTCTAATTTGCTTCATTTTGAGGTAAACTGGAGATTCTAAAGGCGGCGCAATAATGGATAATACGGAAGGAAAATCTTGATATTTTCTCAGTGCTCCGGTTCGTAAGTACAATGATGAATTTTGATCAGGGAAACGATTCCGAACAAACGAAAATCCAAGGTTGACGAACTCGTAAAAAATCTTTTTAACGAACCTCTTTTCCGGTTACATGAACTCGGCAATTGAAACCGTCCTGTCTCCGAGCATATTTACATAACTCCCTTGTTCATTATCATACCAGCCGTAAATGACGGCCTGTGTAATCGGGATTCTGATAACAACTTCCCTTAATGAACATATAACCTCTTTTTCCAATCCCGGTACTTTTTCAAGATCGATGATCTGTTCGGCAGTCCGAGTGTGGGTTACTTGTCCCTCGATAATCGCCGCAGCCCTTGGTATTCCAATGATATCCTCCGACACATTCTGCTTATCAGTATAGTGGAGGTACCCCTTGGGGTCGTCAGCTGCAGAATGTCTGTATATATCATTGAGCATTTCCCTGCTGATCGGTTCTCCGGAAAGCTCCTCCTGCAAATTCAACACCAATATTATCAGAGAACCTGTGGAAATGGGAACCCTTACCGATTCTGCAATGAATCCGATCTCTGCCATTTCGGGAATAACCAATCTTAAAGCATTGGCAGCACCGGTGGAAGTCAGAATGATGTTATTTATTATGCTTCTGTTTTTCCTAAGATCGGTTGCCCCCGTTTTTGGAAGCCTGTCCAATACCTGTTGGGATCCTGTTGCGGCATGAACCGTTGCCATGGAAGCAGACAGTATTTTTTTAGCGCCAAACTCATTTAGAAGCGGTTTTATCATGTGTGCCAGACAGGTGGTGGTACAGGACGCATTGGAGATAATCTTATGGCGTCGGGGATCGTATATATTATCATTGATACCCATTACGGTCGTTACCGCATCATCCGGTATGGGCTTGCCTTTATCCTTGATTTTAAATGGTGCCGAAACAATAACCTTATCGGCACCGGCGTCAAGATGACCCCGAACAGACCCCTTTGCATGATCGGAAGGGAGCGTTGGATCGAGAAATTTTCCCGTCGTATCGACAACCAGCTTCACACCATGCTCTCTCCAGTTCAATTCTGCCGGATTTCTGGAGGTCCTCAAGAAACGAACCTTGACACCATCAATGTCCATCGTACCGGTTTGCTCATTCAAATTACGGATCAAAGATTCCGCATTTTGACCGTATAAAAAGCCATGAAGTGAACCATAGGTTGAATCCCGCTCCGTATAATGGGCGATGTCGTCCAGGGATGTGCCCACCGCCCGACCGATATTAACGATAACTTCACTAAAATATTTCCGTCCCACATGGTGCCAGAGGGTCAGTTTTCCAATCCTGCCAAATCCGTTGATACCAAGCTTTAATCCACTATGATTTTGGGTTTCCATGGTCATACCCTCTCTTGGATGGTTTACGTTTCTTTAACCCTCACCAAATTTTGATAAACCGATCCTTCTCTACCGTCAATACTTAAATAGTCTCCGGTTTTAAACTCTACTTCGTTAAACCGACAGCTTTTATCCTTTTCATTGCAAACGAGATTCCCGCATCCGACAACACAGGTTTTCCCCAGACGGTGGGCGACAACCGCAGCATGTGAGGTTACCCCACCCCTTGCCGTCAGAAGGCCGTCCGCTGCGTAAATTTCCCTGATATCATCCGGTACGGTATCTCCACGAACCAAGATCAAAGATGTTTTTGGCTCTTGGGTTCTCCAATGATCGATCTCTTTCAGATCGAAAACAATCCGCCCACTCATCGCTCCGCCGCTGACCCCGATGCCATGCCCCAGCAACGCGTGCTTGGCAATATCTTGGAGATCGAAGGTCATCACTTTTTTTCTTTCACGTATGCTCATATCCCGGCATTGCAGCAGGTACAAGTCCTCAGCATTCGGGCTCTCAAAGGTAAACTCTATTTCCTGAGGACTCCACCCCTTTTCATGGATCAACTCATTGGACAATTCTTTCAATGCCTTGTAAATTTTCGGGAAATGAGACTCAAGGATGATGTCTGTTTCTCGCATCTCAATGTCCTGTTGAATAATCGATATCGGCAATGTATTTACAAGGCCTGATGCAACATCTTCGCCTTGATTCCCAATGGTAAAATCACCCCACAACCTCAAGCTGTCTTCCGACCATCTGGGATTGTGCGTAAAGAAGACACCGGTTCCGGATTCCTGTGAAACATTACCATAAACCATTTCCTGGACCGTTGCGGCGGTCCCCCAATCATCCGAAATGCCCATAATTTTTCGGTAGGTTCTCGCTTTTGAAGACTCCCAAGAGCTGAAAACTCTTTTTATGGTCATGCAAAGCTGTTCAAAAGGATCATCGATGACATCAATCCCTGCATTTTTAATCATACTCTTGTAGGTCATGGCCACTTTACGCATCTGTAGCCCGGTAAATCCCTTTTTAAATTCAATTCCTGCTCTTCGCTTCAGTTCACTGATAATCGCATCAAAATCATCCCTTTCCAGGCCGAACGACATGCCGTAACATTGCAAAAAACGGCGATAACAATCCCAGGCAAACCATTCATTGCCGGTGCGTTTTGCAATGCCCGTTGCAATCTCCTCGTTCATTCCAACATCTAGGAATGTATCCATCATTCCCGGTTGTGATATAGAGGACCCGCTTCTCACCGAAAAGAGTAACGGATTGCCGGGATCCCCAAAAGTCTTGCGGGTAATGGTTTCAAGGTCGGAAATCTGTTGCATAATTTGTTCTTTGAAATTTTGTTCAGCTGGTGGATAACTGTCTATGATCTCTTTACAACGGAATGCCTCGGTGGAAATAATAAAACCAGGGGGAATCGGCATCCCGAAACTTTTCAACTTAACAAGGCTCAGTCCTTTGTTCCCCAAATAAATAATTCCAGAAACCCGCCTTGGAACATTGTTTATAGACGTCATCGCTTTTTCAGGGTCATAAAGAAGAAGATGCTGGAGTTTGTCCTTGGGAAGTTTATTGGACTGCTGAAACAAGGTATTCAGAATTCGGCTTAAAAACAGATCGAGCTGCTGGAGCCCCAGAGAAAAGGCAATCCGTTCCCTGAAGAAGATTTCGGACACTCTATGTTTCAGCTTTTCGTGATCAATGGTGTCACCTCTCGGGAGGTATTTCGGCAAGATCTCTGCTTCAGGTATCTGTTCCAAAATCTGGTTGAGATTTTCCCCATGAATATTATTAAAATAATCGTTGATAATGTTCCGAACCGCCTGGGCGAATCCCTTGAAAATGTCGAGATACTGTGTAAACGTGAATCCTCTGGCTTCAAGAGAATGGGCCAGCATATCGAGCTGTCTTTCGATTTCTACCGAGGGAATTCCATCGAGTTTCAAAGCTTTGTAAAATAATCTTAGTCGGTCGTAAATCTGAAAAAAAGTGGCTTTTGTGATAAGACTGAGATCAATTTCATCCACGAGTTCTTCAAAAAGAACATTGACCATAGATTCGATTCGAAATGCAAGCCCTAATGCGTCAAACTTCATCTCCCTGTAACTGCCGTACATGGATGGAATGTCAATGGTAATATGCCTTTTTTTATAAATGTCCTCTTTGATTTCATAGGTCTGCTCGGAAAGGATGATTTCTTTTAATTCTTCCAGGTATTCAAGCAGGTTATATATTTTTTTATTTAAATCGGACGTCTGCAAAGCATTCTGCAGCTTGCTTATGTCCGGGAACGCTTCAGACCTGAATTGCGCAAGATAATTGTCCATCTCGATAAAATCGAGGTGGTATTTTTGATTTAACAGCTTATAGAAGGTTATCGCAAGCTCCACCCGTTCAAGATCTTTCTCCGAAACGCCTGAAATTTTTTTAAGAAGAGACTTTATTTCCGCTTCTGTTAGGGTGATTAAGCCATCCAGCAAAGAAACCCCACTCTCTTTTAGATGTACGATAACCTTATGAACGCCGTCGATATAAGGCCCCTTCGTATCGATTTCCTGGTATAGATTCGGGGGTACATAAGGCTCCAGGGGTTCCTTTTCCTTTGTTTCCCAAAAATTAAGTGTGGCCTCCATCAAATCGATAATCCGATTACTGCTTTCCACATGACTCTGCTTTCTTAAAAAATGGATCAACAGATCCCTTCTTCCGGATATCTCATCAATTTTTGTAGATATATCACGGAGTTTTCCTTCTGCGCCGATATCATTAAAATACACCGGGAAAAGCCTGCAAAGCTGTTTGGCCAAGTTATACACGGGTCCGATACCGCTGTTGAGCAATCGGGTAACATCACGGGGAAACAGGTCTATATCCTTAATAAAAACACCGCAAATTGACAGATGTATAATCAAATATGAAATAAGCCGTGTTGACCACATGGGATTGAGCTCGATAAGCTCAAGCCACGTCCTTATATTAAGGATGTGCGCAGGATTGACCTGTATTTGCCAGTCGTTTCCGACACCGATGATACCCGGTGACTGAAATCCCAGATCGATGACATATTCGATGAAAAATTTGACAAGATCGCTGTCGTCTGTTTTATATACGCCTTTCCCCATATTTAGAATACAGTTCAGTGCTGTTGCGGGATACTCACAGGTTCGCGGCTTGAGTATGGAAAAGGTTTTATGAATCAAGTTTCCAATATTCAAATTACTCTCATGGGCAATGAGCCAACTCAAGGTTCTGTTAATGTCCCTTAATGCTTCCTCATGGATCATGGACAGTCCGGAAATGCTCATAATGTGGAAAAGAAAAATAAGTTTCCACTGGTTTCCCTTGTAGTTGTCGGGGTTTTCATTTAAAAGTTTTTGGGGAACTTCCCGGTAGGTTTCCACAAACTGATTATAATCGGGAAGTGTAACCAGGTCAGTTAGAGCATCACGCGATGTAATGGTCTTGGACGCAGCTATCTTTTCAAGCAGAGTTTTATACCGGCCGATCTGGTCGTGGGATATGGTATTGAAAAAATCTTTTAACTTTTCATGCTCTTCAAGCTTATCAGCCTTTTCTTCAAACCAGGCCAAAGGGTCTCTTTCATCCAGCCAGTATTCGTATATACGGTCATAATATTTTATAAGAAGTCGATTGATGGATTCATAATCTTCTATTTTTTCAGGTGAATACTTTAAAATCGCCTGAGCCAATTTTCTTATCTGATAGAAGCTTTTGACAAATAAAAAGAAATCATCGCCTTCAAAACCTCTGATATGATCAAATGAATCATCAATGACCGGTTTGAATCTTTCATATTCAGATTCAGATTCCTTGATGACTTTCTGAATAAAAAGCAGAAAATTGTCAACAGCATCGGTTCTGACTTCCGTATCGTTTTTCGAGTCGATTGCCCGGCTGAAAATATCGACAAAAAGGCCTGCGGCTTCAGGTCCTTTGGAATGGTTCTTTAGAAGGTGAAAATAATCGAGAGAATAGACCCTGGCTTCCTGAACAATAAACTGCCAGTTCTTGTAAGGATGAGACAGTTCTTTAAGGAAGACGTTAAACCCGTCCATAATGCCGTAATATTTAGACATCACCTCTTGTAAAACCGAATATTTTTCATCGATGGTGACATCAACATAATAACTGGCAATATTAACTTCTAGGGCTTTTGACTGTACCATCAGACCCCCACTTTATGGATGATTGATTATTGGCGAGTTTTTCAAACTTCATCTTATAAAAAATATCAGACGTCGCTACTATTTTCAAGTTTATTTCAATCAACCATGATTATAGGATCATCTCCAAATTATTATATAAATTCATACCCAATTTTCAATCGACACTCATCAATAAAAAAGCCCCTCCCAAAGGAGGGGCCTTTTAACACCGTATTTAGAAACTTAGCAATTAGAGTTCAAGCCAAGAATCCGAGTAAAGAGACCTGCCGAGGATGACATTGGTGGTTTTCGCATAATCCTGCATCTCCTTGGAAAGGCTGGCCATATCCGGCTGGTCACCGTCCATGACGCCATAAATCAAATCAACGATATCCTGGCGTTCGCCCCTGGCAATGGAGATCAACTGGTCGTCCAGAGGATCCGCAATCACCGACTCCATTCCGTATTTCTGGAGCATCACCATGTAAGTCTGATTCAAAATCGGCCTTAGATGATCCGGCGGACCATTGGAAATGTTGGAAAGCCCGCAGGTGGTTTTGGCACCAGGGGCGATGTCCTGGATCATCCCGGTAAATTCCATCAGGCTGATGGCCTGGGGTTGCTGGATGTTGACCGGTGTCACGATTCCGTCCACCCAGATCTTTTCATTGGGTATACCGGCTTCATTGGCTGCATACAGAAGCTCAACACAAAGGGCTGCACGTTCGTTCTCATCCCTGGGCAAGCCTTCAGGGCCCCACATGAGTGCGACAAAGTCGGCATTATGTTCGGCAGCCAGGGGAATCATCTTCTCATAACGTTCCGGACGGCACATGATCGAGTTGATAATGGGCGTCAGTTTGCAGACCTTGAGGGCGGCAGCTATGGCATCAATATTGGAGGTGTCCAAAGCCAGAGGGATATCGTCGACCACCTCCTGGACCACTTCAACCACCCAGGGCATCAACTCGTGACCTTCCTTTTTTGCCGGACCGAGATTGATGTCAATTACATCCATCCCCTTTTTCTTTTGAAAAAGGGCTTCCTCCTGGATCGGCTTGGGATCACGCTCCTTGAATGCCTTGCCGATCTTTTTAGATATGACGTTTAAACTTTCACCTATAAGTAGCATATGACCTCCCTCCTTTATCGGCAAACGCCGGATATTTCAGGGGCACGCCCCCCGCTGCTGTATTTCATTCGCCATTTGCCGCTCGCCATTCGTCAATTGAACTTTTTTGCGTTGAAAAAGTTCGATACCACCCCAACAAACACCATTAACTCATGACCAGTGGCCAATAACTATTCACCTGTAAAAATTACTCAAGCGAATATCGAACTGCCCGTCAAAACGTGTTAAGTTGTTATCTTGACTTGAGAAATGCCGGAATGTGAGCAGCTTCTCTCGGACCGACAGTAACGGTCCAGTCCGGCAACTCTTCTTCCATATCACCCACAATGGATGCCGCATAACCGGGAATAATCACTTCCTTCTTTTTGATTTTATCCGCTATACCGCATTTTTTGATAAACATCCCCACGTCGTCACCGGAAAATTTTCCGGCGGCCCATGCCGTCAATACGGACAGACCTTCGGAGTCTTTGATCAGCAGCCATGAGGGGACCTTGCTTCCTTCAATTTCGCCGGACACGATAAAGTAGGTCAAGGCGAAATTGGTGGTGACCAGCACCGGAGAGTTTTCATCAGGATTACCGATTTCATAAATGCCCTCTGTCACGGTCATGGGTCTTTGCGGATCGGTGAAGATATTCAGCCGCTCCACCAACAAAGAGAAAAGGCTCTCTCCGGTGAAATCGGACAAAATCGTGATGCCCCCGTACTTGGCAATAAACATGGCGGCAATGACCGTTTCCATGTCCAGGTTCGAGGCCATTTCACAGGGGAATGTAATGGTCGGGAAACCGAGCGCCCTGTTTAAAGACTTGAGAGCTTCTCGGCGGATGACCACCTGGTCCCGGAACGCCTGCTTGATCTCTCTGGATCCCGGATCGATGACCAGATCCTTGAGGCCCATTCCCGTTAACTTGGTGGTCAAGGGAACCAGACCTTCAACAGAATCCGCCTTGACCGCCAAAGGCAAATCATTATCTTTGGCAAGTGCACCAAAGGCATCGGCATTGCTTTCGGTAGCCGCATATATCAGCGGACGCTTGAACTTACAGGCTTCGATTCCGGCGGCCATTACATCGGCATCTTCCGACATCAAAACCAGGTTGAATTCCGAATTCTCGGCAATGGTTTTTGCGGCTGCGGCAAAGGCATCCTTGTCTCCATTGACATCTTTCAAGGCCACCAACTCGGGCCTTAAATTAAAACCCACCCGCTCAAACTGGAAGGCATTCCATATCTTGAGCTTGGCCTCGAGATCGGACCCGGAAATATCGGACCCCACCATCGCACCGATAGGTGTCGGGCTGTAAAACGTTTTTTCATGACGATACAGGACGGTTTCACCCCCGGCTTTCGTCTTTCTAACACCTTGTCCCAGCGCCACAGGCCGAATCGGTGGTGCCGACGCTTCAGCAAGCTGCTCTCTCGCCTCGTCGGATACGTATGGGCAGGCGTCGAGTTCCGCCTTGCCGGATGCCAGATTCATGGCAAAAGCAAGGCATGTGGGGACCCCGCATTCCTTACAGTTGGTTTTCGGCAGTAGTTTGAAAATCTGAATACCGGTTAATGCCATTTTTATCTCCTTATTCTAATGGATCAGGTTTCAAGTTGTGATATTCAATTGCAAGGTTTAAGGAGCAGCAGCATTGCTGCTCCTTAAACCTTTGAAGTGTCAATATTATCCGATAATCGGATCCATGGAAAGGGCCGGATGGCCGACTTTTTCAAGGAACGGCATAATCTCTTCTTCCGTGGTGCCAATGGTTTCATCGGCAATCTTATTGATAAAGTCCGGATCGCCGAGTTCTTCACCCCTCTTGATGAGCCGATCTTTGAGCTCTTCTTTAAGCATCTTGGGCATCCAGACCAATCGAAACAGGCCGCCGTCACCCACGATGAACTTACGCTGGGTAATATTGTACTTGGAATGGCCCACGAATCCCGGCGAAGAAGCGCCACCGCCCATAACACCGGCCAGTGTGGTGAATTTCATTCCGCAGGGCGTTTCACCCATGTAATCCCGGCCCACGGTCATGACGCCGTTACAGGACGGCAGCATGGCCGCAATACACTCGCAGCACCCGCAGGTGGTCATGGGATCATGCACCAGGGAGTAAAAGTTGTAATGGGTGATGTTTCCCCGTGAGGCCTTTGTAACAAAATCGTTGACCCCTTTCCACTGGCCCAGTACCGGATCGAGCACCTCACCCTTTTCGATGGGCTGGTTGGGACCGGTGGGGTTGATCTCGAAGGATGCCTTGCAGTCCATCCAGTTGTAGGCACCGCAGAGACCGGTTCGCTCGGGACTCACCGTACAGACATGGTTGGGCGCAAAAGACTGGCAAAGCGTACAGGAGTAATAAATTTCCTCTGCTTCGTCGGTCATGTTCTCAACCCGTTCGTCGCGATGTTTGTACTCTGCCCGGGCCCTCTCAGTCATCTTTTTCACATCCTCCGGTTTGGTATAAAGGGTGATCTGAACTTTATCCAGAATTTTTTCAAAATCCTGATGGAACTTGGCATGCAGAACAATGCCGATATGCTTCAAGCTAAAACCCTTTTCCATGGCCGCTTTGCTCACCCGGATCCAGGCAATATCCCGCTGACCGATATGCATGATCCCCTGGATATAGTTAATCAGGTGATGAATCTGGCGCTCGAGAATCGGCTCGAAATCTTCCTGGAACTCACGGCCGGCAATCTGGATATAGATGCCCAGCGGAAAGGTTTCTCCTTCCTTGAGCTCGGTAATATCAGGACCGATAATCTCAACCTTGCCGTCCTCGATCGCTTTCATATCCGCCATCTTAACCAGCTCTGTGGCCTGGGTCTTCCCACCGCCGCACTGGGCATACAGATCTTTGCCCCGAACGCGCTCGCCCTCAAATGCCGGACCAAAAGACATCGGGATATCGATCTTGGTGACATGCACCTTGAGCCCACGGACTTCCACGGATCTCTGGCAGATTTCATCATGGGGTACATTGGGTACCACATGTTCGTAGGTGCAGATACCGGTGGGCAGAATCTCGGGGACATCCGTATCGGCCAGGGTCGGGAAACCCCAGTTGACGCAGCCCGCAGCCGCACATGCCCAGCGGGTTCCGATTTCACCGAAGGCGTTAACAAACGCAAAGATTCTGTTTTTATTATACATAAGAATCTTTTTATAATCACCGGGTTGAACCCCGCCAAAGGCCATGGCCGCCCGGTTGGCAAATCCCAAAGCAAATACGGCCGATGAAATATCCGGCCCAAAGGGCACGATCCGGGTGTTCCATCCGATCTGAACACCGGCTTGAATGAGCTGATCGATCACCGATGTTCCGTTGTGGCCGGATGCGCAGAAGATATAAAGATTCTTCAATTGGTAGTCTTCTACAATCATCTTGGCAATTTCAGGCGTAGGACACGCCCCTACAATGGCTGCAAAGCCGGGAGCGGTGCCGTCCACAAATTCAACCCCTCTTTTTCTCAGGATAACATCGTCGGCCGGACCCAGCCAGATCTTGCCGGCCTCTATATCCGGTTCTTCGTGGGGATGGTAAAAATCAGGATCCGTAACACTTCGAATACCTTCTCTAATTTCATACGCAAGTATCGATGCCATGCCCGCATCCAGAAGGGGACCCAGGTACGGCAGATGGTTGACCCGCTTGATATGGGGCGGGAGCAGCCCCCGGGCAAACTTCATCGGTTTTTGCAGATCTTCCAGGGTTTCAACCTTGTGGCCGAGAAGTGAGTATATTACCGGCAGATAGTAACCGGTGTTGGGAAACTCAACTTTGGTATCTGCATTATAGGCTGCCAGGGCGTTTCTTAAAAGCCCTTCAACTTCTGATACAACATTATAGCCACCTTGTATGGCAGCAAATGCGACTAACTTTGACATACGTTCCTCCTTCGTTGAGGATTTATTTCTACCTCATATTTTAATTCATTTTGTCTTATCAGGCCTGCTGAAATTTGGCTTCCATTTCCCGGCGATCCGCCATATCCATCAAGACCCTGTCCCTGGCCTTGTCGATGCCCAGTTCTTTGCGTTTCTTGTCG
>Ga0210134_1000005_pt1 | contig 35035 bp, 27 predicted proteins | sample RushSE_CattailNL_3_FD_185565 | JGI IMG/M metagenome (GOLD analysis project Ga0210134, IMG submission 185565) | Wetland microbial communities from San Francisco Bay, California, USA, that impact long-term carbon sequestration - RushSE_CattailNLB_D2... | ecosystem: Environmental > Aquatic > Marine... | reverse complement strand
GGGTCTTCTCCAAGTAAGTTGGAGAAAAGGATTCAAGGGTTCAAGGATTCCAGGGGTCAAGTGATTGTCAACGCTTTGATTCAGATGACGAAAACGCAACTTCTAAGGCGTTTTACGAGATCATCAAAATATGTACTTATAAAAACTGACTCCAAAGGTCACGGTATTATCTTGATTTATTTGTTTTTAAAGATTTTTTCACTCGAACCCTCGAATCCTCGAATCCTTGGACCCTTATCAATTGATCATCCTCGTAAAGAAAAAGGGTCGCATTGTTATCATTGGGAATGATGAGCCAGATTTCATCTCCGGGTTGTATGAATTCGTCGAATATCGTGTTCGAAACACCATAACTGTTTAACACAACCCGGATACGTCTTTTTAAAAACCCGTGATTGAGTCTGTACCTGAAAAGGCTTCCGCTTTGGGAACCCGGTGAATACCCCTGATCTTTGCTTCCGGGTTTTCTGTTGATAACCAGTTGGACCGTACTCCCTTCGGTCACATGATAACCGGATAACGGTTCCTGGGTAATAATCGTGTTCAAGGGTCTGTCTTTGTAGAAAACAGGCTTTATTTCTCCAAGTATCAAATTGTTGCCTTCGATCAGCGGAATGGCACTGTCAAGAAAGCGCCCTTTTAGATCCGGCATCTTATAGTCCTGGGGCCGTATCCCAATGCTCACAAGGAGATTGACGCATTCGCTCCGGGTTGTCATGGTACCGGCGGAAGGGACGTGGGTAATAACCGAGTCTTTTTTTATACTGGTGCTGTAAGTACGGGTCGTCTCCCCCCGGCACAAGCCATTTTCTTCCAAAATAATTCGAGCCTGCTGCACAGACAATTTTTCAAGATTGGGCATCGGGATGGACTTCGGGCCTTTTGAGATGATGATCCGGACACTCCGCCCTTTCTTTATTTCCGATCCGGGTTCCGGTTCCTGAAAAACAACATTGTTTTTGGGAACTTCGGCGCTGTACTCTGACCCTTCAACCTTTGTGTTGAGTTCCAAATCGGTTAATAATTCAAGCACATAAACGACCTCTTTTCCTACCAGCCGGGGAACAACCACCGTGTCTTCACTCTTTATGATCAACGTGAGGGTCAGGTAGGCGCTAGCCCCCACAACGAGGACAAACATAAAAAACAACGCACCTGTTTTTACGATTCGCGGGATCACTTTGCCCGTTTCATACGGACGGCAAAAAAGCCGTCCATATCGTGAAGATGTGGAAACGTCCTGAAATATCCGTTTTCGGTTAAAAGGGGACGTGCTTTTAAGGGTAAGCCGCCTGGATTTTTTTCTATAGCAAAATCTCGATGTTTATTCAAAAAACCTTTTATCACGAATTCATTTTCTTCGGGTTCCGTGCTGCAGACACAATATACCAGGATGCCGGAGGGTTTGACATGCGCCGCCAGTTGATCCAGAAATATCGACTGCCGATTTGAGTTGCGCATCAAATCCTGTTCCGATATGCGCCATTTTGTGTCCGGATTTCTCCTCAAAACACCCAGACCGGAGCAGGGTGCATCCAATAGAATTCGGTCGAATTTTCCAATATGTTTATAGCCTGCAAGGTCATTTAAATCATGGGTGATGGATGTGACCATTGAAACGCCAAGCCGATGCATTTCGGACTGCAGGCGCATCAGTCTCTTTTCATTATTGTCCAGGGCAACCAACTTCCCTCGGTTTTTCATCATTTGGGAGATATGCCCTGTCTTTCCGCCGAGACCGGCGCATGCATCTAAAACAGTTTCACCCGGCCGGGGATCCAGCAGGAATGTGATCAGCTGGGCGGCCTCATCCTGAACCTGAAACAGCCCGTCTTCAAACGCTTTTATTTCCGGGATGGATTTTTTGGGGTTGAAGAAAAAGACACCGTCCGGCGCATAATGTGTCAGTTCAACCTTTTCGGCATCTTTTTCAAGAAATTTCGAAAGGATTTCACGACGAATCTTCAAGGTATTGCAGCGAACGGTTAAGGGCGGAATCGTATTGATTGCGTCACAGAGCAGGCCGGTATCTTTCAATCCGAACCGTTCCAGCCATCTTTCAATAAGCCAATTTGGAAATGATTTTTTCACGGCCAGGGCGGATACCGGATCGCTGTTCTCATCAGGGAAGGGAACCTGATTATGGTTTCTGGCGGCATTTCGCAAAAGTCCGTTTGCGAAACGAACAACGTATGGTGCGGCGAAAGACTTCACCATTTCAACCGAGGTATTTACTGCGGCGGACACAGGTATCCTGTCCAGGTAGATTATCTGAAAAAGTCCGAGCCGTAAGACGTTTAGAACTTTAGGATCGATTTTGTCCATGCGGGTTTTGGAAAAATAATCAATGATCCAATCGAGCCTCCCCCGCCATCTCAGAACACCGTATACCAAAGCCTGTAGTAACGAGCGGTCCTTTTTCGAAAAAAAAGCCTGCTGAGAGAGAACCTCATCCAGTATGTTGTCTAAAGTATTGTCCCCTTGATCCAGGGTGTTCAGGATATCTAAAGATGCTGTGCGAGCAGTTTTCACCATTGGTTTAATGTCTCAGAAATTCTACATCTTATTGAATTTTTTTAGTGGCTTAAGAGGCGCGTTCTTTTTTTCGGCCACATGGAACGGTGGAATCTTGGAATAATGGAATATTGGGTCTTAAAGCAGAAAAAATCTTTCATGTTGGGCGTGGCTGAAAGCGAAAACCAATTGTAAAAAACCACAGAATACATTTAAACCCATAATTCGTAACGGTTTAGATTTTTGAAACAAATCTGTTTTTAGGAAGCGATTCACTTTCAAAAAGCTAAACTCTTACCATAATTCCAATATTCCAATTGGGGCGAAGCTCTTAATTCCTCTTTTCTAATTCCTATTTCCTGACATTCATATCAGTTGAAATTTGTCCCGGGAGACAAGTTATATCCCCGAAGGAAATCCTTAATCAAAAGCCGCTTTCCAGACTCCTCTTGAATTTCCATAATAGACAGAACCCCTTTGCCGGTGGCGATCCAAAGTTCATCGGGGAATCCTTTTATTATTGTACCGGGAGTTCCGGAGGTGTCCGTTAAAATGGCCTTTGCTCTGAAAATTTTGAGGCGTTTTCCCTCATGAAAGGTAAAGGCACCGGGCCATGGCGTCATTCCGCGGATGAAGGCTTCAATGTCCTTGGCCGGTCTTTCCCAGTTTATACGGCCGTCATTTTTTTTAAGCAAGGGTGCATAAGTGGCTTGGGTGTGATCCTGCGGGACCGGAAGGATGTTACCGGTCTCGAAAGCGTCCAGGGTTTGAATGAGAAGATCTGCACCAAGATCCGCCAGGCGGTCATGAAGCGTTTCCGAGGTATCGTCGGATGCTATTTCAAGTTCGGAAGAAAGGAGAATATCACCGGTATCCATGCCTTCGTCCATTCGCATCGTCGTGACACCGGTCTTGTTTTCTCCATTGATGACGGCCCACTGGATCGGTGCAGGCCCGCGATATTTTGGGAGAAGGGATGCGTGAATATTGATGGTTGCAATCCTGGGTATATCGAGAATGGTTTTCCGAAGGATATGGCCGAAAGCAACCACCACGATAAAGTCAGGTTCGTGTTTTGCGATGATGTTCGAAAATTCGGTGGATCCGACGGACGGCGGCTGAACAACCGTGTAGCCAAAATTTATGGCAGCCTCTTTAACCGGTGAAAGGGCGAGTTTGCGTCCCCGTCCTTTCGGGCGGTCCGGCCGGGTTACTACCAGAACCACGTTTTCTCCGTTTTTATGAAGGGCTTTTAAGGCAGGGACTGCAAAATCCGGTGTCCCCATGAATATGATTCTGGCCTTTTGTGTCATTGTTTTTTTTGTAAAAATTAAAGCACACCTGAAGCTTTCTAAAAGCAGAATTGTTTCAGAAATCTAAACAGTTACGATTTTTTTAAATTTTTTAGCACCCTTCTTTTGTATATTCCCCTTTTTAAGGAACTGATCCGGTCTATGAACAAGATACCGTTTAAATGGTCAATTTCGTGCTGAAGCACCACGGCGAGAAATCCTTCAGCCGCTATCCGCAGCGGTTTTTCGTTTCTGTCATACCCTTCCACGATAATTGACGCCGCTCGCTTAACATCGGATCTGAAATCAGGGACACTCAGGCACCCTTCATCTTCTGAAATGATACTTCCTTCACTCGAAATGATTCTGGGGTTGATCAGCACCTGTAAGCACCGTTCCTGGTCTCTGGGTGAAACATCGTATACGAGAAGGCTATTGTTAACGCCGACCTGTATTGCCGCCAGACCGACTCCCGGTGCCTGATACATCGTTGCAGCCATATCTTCAATCAGGTCCTGGATATCGCCATCGATGTTTTCAATCGGCCGGGTCGGCTGGCTGAGGAATTTGTCCGGATATGTTATGATTTCCAGTATGGCCATAAGGGGACCTCGTAAAAACGACTATTTTGATTTCGAATCGTCTGGGTTAAGAAGAGCGCTTGTCCTTTTTTCATATGAAACTTGCCATATATTAACACTGGTTATCATTGCTGAAACAAGCCCTGCCAAAACAACCGAAAATATTTGAATGGCATGATTTGCCAAAGTAAAACCGGCGGCATCTTTGGATGAAACCCCAAAGAGCAACAGGGCAAAAACACCCCCTGCCTCCCATATTCCCCAGTAGCCGGGAACAGAAGGAAGGGCGATAAAAAAACAGATGATGATCATGACTGCGGTTATTTCAGTAAACGACAATTCGATTCCCGGGCAGCCCAATGACACCAAATAATATGAAAAAGCTGCAAGACCCCAAACCAGAACAGACAGACTGAAACAGGCACACATTTTCATGGGGTATTTGATCAGTGTAAATCCGGCGGCAAAATTTTCAACGATACTCGCCAAAGGTTCGCTGATGTTCCTTTTTATCTTCTTTTTAAAGTCAGGTCCGGCAAAGAAAAACATCCCCGGCATCCGGGTGATAAGATTTTTTATCAAGTTCCGGGTTTTGTTGAAGGCCATCAGGGCTATTCCCGCAATAAGCAGCAGGAGCAGCTTGAATGTTCCTTTGCCGACAGTCATCAGTGTTGCTTTGTTGAGATGGTACTTGCCGAAAACAATATCAAGCCCCGGGTCTATCTCAATGTTGACAAGAAGCACCGCAAAGAGAATAATCAACATGCCGATATCAAACACCCGCTCGGTGGCGACCGTTGCAAGACCTGTGGAAAACGGTATATTTTCCTTTTTTTGCAAAATGGCAGGCCTGGCCAATTCTCCAACCCTGCCCGGAAGGATACAGTTAATCATGAAACCGATCATCAGCGGGTGAAATGACTGCCAGAACCTTATGTTACCGGCCGATTCGAGTATGATCTTCCATCGATATGCCCTCAGGGCGAAGCTTAACAGGATAACTGCAACAGCCGGGGGTATCCATACATAATTGATGGATGCAAAATAGGTGACAAGATCATTAAACGGGACATTTCTAAAGGCCAGATAAAGCGCCAGAATAGAGACTATCAGCCCCAGGACCAGTGAAACCCCTATTTTTTTTCCCATTTTGAGCAATAGCCCGTCATGAAAGGATGTTGCGTGCCTTTACAATATCCTTTTTTATTTGGTCAGACAGTTCGGAAATCCCCGAAAATTTCTTCTCATCCCTGATGCGTCGTACAAAATTAACCCGGATTTTTTGGCCGTAAATGTTGTCGTTAAAGTCAAGAATATGGACTTCCACTGAAAAGACATGATCGTCAAAAGTGGGGCTGTAGCCTATATTGGCAACGCCTCGAAGCATTTTCCCCATACATTCCACCGTAACCGCATAAACACCGTTTTTTGGACAAAGTTCGTCTTGAAGGTTAATATTTGCCGTGGGAAATCCAAGTAGTTTCCCACCCCTGTTGCGTCCGGTAGTGACAATCCCCCTAATCTGATAATAACGACCCAATAATTTTTTGGCCTCATCCACCCTGCCCGCCATGACAAGTTCACGTGTTCGCGTACTGCTGATTCGACCCGGCCCATTTTTTGACGTCTGAATCCAGTCGGCAACGATGACTTCAAATCCCAAATTCTTTGCGTAGGTTTGTAATAGAGCTATGTCTCCTTCACGATTTTTACCAAAGGTATAATCCTCACCCACGACAATGGCTTTCATACCGATTGATTTTAACAGGATATCTTCCACAAATTCCTTTGCCGATATTGCCGCAAATTCCTTGGTGAAGGGGACGCAGATCAAAACATCAACACCGGAGTTTTCAATCAGCTCGACTTTCTGTTCATAGAGGGTAATGAGCTGCAGATGCCCGTTTTGTTTTAAAACACGGACCGGATGGGGTTCAAAGGTCATGACGATTGACGTGCCGTGAAGGGTCTCGGCTTTTTCGATCACCTCATGAAAAAGGGCTTGATGTCCGATATGAACACCATCGAAATTCCCGATGGTAATTACAGCATTTTTAAATGGTTTTTTAATCTTATCGATATGTTTAATGAGTTCCATTCTAATTTTTCCCGGCAATGAATATCGGTCTTGACAAATTTAAAAAATAATATATATAAAATATTCCTTATATTAAATCAATCTTTAATAATCGTGTACATGCCGAAGTGGCGGAATTGGTAGACGCGCTAGGTTCAGGGTCTAGTGGGGGTTTCTCCGTGGGAGTTCGAGTCTCCCCTTCGGCACCACAAAAAAATGCGCTTCCTTAAGCCCTTGTCCTTATTCCAGTAAGGAAGGGCTTTTTTTGCCTTGAGGTTTATTTTACCGATTAAAGGATTATGTTATAAAAAGAAATTTAGTGGCTTCGCTCCAATTGGAATAGTGGAATAATGAAGTGATGGAATAATGGGTTTGAAGGAGTTTTTTGCAATTATAATGTTCTACTTCCGCCTTTATCCCCAACATTCCAGCATTCCATTCATTCCTTCCAATGAAAAAAGCATTATCCATGAAACGGTTTAACAAATAAAATCACCCCGAACCGTGAATTAAGTCTAATCTAAGCCCCTTTGGTTGATTTTCAAGGGGTTGGAATATTTTTTTTAGTTTTCACATTGTTCGTAACGATGCCTGTTATCAGATTCAGGGAGGAACGGAGACATGAAAATCTTCATTACCGGAGGAACCGGTTTTGTCGGCACCAATCTGGCTATATATTTACTAAACAAAGGGCACAGCGTTATTGCTACTGGTACATCATCTGCTCATAAAAGTATCCGTCATGAAAATTTCCGCTTCATATCGGCGGATAGTACGAAAAAGGGACCATGGCAGGATTCAATTAAGGATGTTGATGCGTTGATCAATCTTGCCGGTCGAACGATTTTCAGCCGTTGGAGCGAGGAAAATAAAAAACAAATATACAGAAGCCGTATTCTTACCACACGCAACCTGGTTGAAGCCATACCTGACGATAAAAGAATCGTGCTTTGCAGTACTTCTGCCGTGGGATATTATGGGAACAGGGGGGAGGAAATTTTAAAAGAAGATGCATCTCCGGGGAAAGACTTTTTGGCAACGGTATCCATCGACTGGGAAAAAGAAGCGTTTTTAGCAGAAGAAAAAGGTGTCAGAGTCGCTGTAATGCGCTTTGGCGTAGTTTTGGGTAAAAACGGCGGCGCTCTGGCCAAAATGATTCCGGCGTTTAAATCTTTTGCCGGCGGTCCTTTGGGAAGCGGAGACCAGTGGTTTCCGTGGATTCATTTGAATGATCTCGTTTCGGCGATCAAGTTTATTCTTGAAAATGAAGACATCAGTGGGCCGGTGAACTTTTGTGCGCCGAATCCGGTAAGAAATCGTGATTTTGCCAAAGCGTTCGGTAAAGTTATCGGCAGGCCGTCTTTTATGAGAGCACCCTCTTTTATGATTCGGACCCTTATGGGTGAAATGGGGACCGTTGTGATGAGCAGCCAACGCGTGATTCCGGATAAGCTGTTAAGAAACGGCTTTGAATTTGAGTATCCGGATATCCACAAGGCGCTGAATAACCTCTTAAAATAAAGGTAAGTATTTGCTTTTTTTGGGAATGAATCGCTCCAGGTATGCTTAATTTTTTCTGAAAGAACTCGCAGAAAACGGCTCGTAATGAAAAAACCGATTTTAGCTTCAGAGAATGGTATTGGGTTTAAGGCCAAATGATCGAATTCAAGCAAATCCGGAAAGGTTTTTTCATAACAAGCCGTAACCCGCTCAAACAGCTTCCAGTAAAATTTAAGCACACCTGAAGCTTTAGTAAAAAATGGAATTGTTTCAAAAAACCAATCAGTTATAATAAAGAAACACCGTAGTCGAATGCGCTTACAGGTCATAAAGCGTTTCGTCCCGGAAAGGCGCTCTGTGTGTTTTTTTTGTTCGCACGGTTTTTTTGCCGGGGAGGGAAAATGGGTCTTCTCCTTCCAGGATATCCCCCAGTTCGGCTTCAACCTGTTCAGGATCCTCACCTTTTTCCATTCGTCTTAATGCTTCATCCATACCGTTTCCGAGTTTGATGCCGGTCATATCGGAAAGTTTGCGCATCAGATTGGCCGCCTGCTTCGGATCATCCTCATTGATTTTATCCGCTTCACTGGCCAGCATCTGCATGGCCCGTTCCATTTGGCTGCCGTCAAAGGGAAGATCATCAAGATCGCCGGCTTCTTTGGCCCGTCCTGTGAAGGCGACCCGAGATATCTGTCTTGAAAGCGTCTTTGTCTTACATTTCGGACATTTGGGTTTTTTGGTGGTATTGATGATTTTGGAAAAAAAGTTAAACAGCGTATTGCATTCCTCGCAATAAAACTCATAGATCGGCATAATTTCACCTCTTTTCGAGTTCTTTCAGAAAAAATTTAAGCATACCTGGAGCGATTCATTTTAAAAAGGCTAAACTCTACTATCTTTTCTATTGTTTTTTACGTATCTTCTCCCAGGTATCCCGTAAAGTCACCGTACGGTTGAATGCCGGAGTCTTGTCCGAAGCGTCCAGGGAATCGACACAAAAATACCCGAGTCTTTCGAACTGGTATTTGCTGCCCGGCGGCGCGCCTGACAGGCTGGGTTCCACATGGAAAGGGCATATTTCAAGAGAATTCGGATTCAAATATGTTGTAAAATCAACATCTTTTTCTTCATCCGGATTCTCCTTTACAAAGAGATGATCGTACAAACGCGCCTCGGTTTTGATGGCGTGAGCCGCTGAAACCCAGTGCAACGTTGCTTTGACCTTGCGTCCGTCCGGAGATGACCCGCCCTGCGTATCCGGATCATAGGTGCAATGCAACTCGACCACCCGGCCGGTTCCTTCATCTTTAACGACATCCACACAGGTAATAAAATACGCGTATCTCAGCCGAACTTCACGGCCGGGCGCCAAACGGAAGAATTTTTTCGGAGGATCTTCAAGGAAGTCGTCCTGTTCAATGTAAATAACGCGTGAAAAAGGAATTTTCCGTGTGCCCTGTGTAAGGTCTTCGGGATTGTTCAGGGCGTCGAGTTCTTCGACCAGATCTTCGGGGTAGTTGTCGATGATAACCTTTAACGGGCGCAGAACACCCATGACCCGTGGTGCCCGTATGTTGAGGTCCTCTCTGATGCTGAATTCAAGCAGTGCGATATCGACCATGCTGTCCCGCCGGGCGACGCCGATACGTTCGCAAAAATTACGGATCGATTCAGGAGTATAGCCTCTCCGACGAAGCCCGCTGATTGTCGGCATTCGCGGATCGTCCCATCCGGAAACATATCCTCCGTCAACCAGTTTTACAAGCTTGCGTTTACTGAGTACGGTGTAGCTGAGATTAAGGCGGGCAAACTCGATTTGCCGGGGATGAGAATCCACATTCAGTTCGTCGAGTATCCAGTCGTACAATTGACGGTTATTTTCGAATTCAAGGGTGCAAAGAGAATGGGTAATGCGCTCGATGGAATCCGAAAGACAGTGTGTGAAATCATACATGGGATAAATGCACCAGTTATCACCGGTTCTATGGTGTGGAACCCGTCGAATACGATACAGGGTGGGATCACGCATAACGATATTGGGTGACGTCATGTCGATCTTTGCCCGAAGCACATGGGTGCCGTCCTCAAATTCTCCTGCCCGCATCCGCTTGAACAAGTCCAGGTTTTCTTCCACAGATCGTGAACGAAAAGGGCTTTCGGTTCCAGGCCTGGTTAGCGTTCCACGGGTTTCCCTAATTTCTTCGGCACTTAGGCTGCAAACAAAGGCTTTGTTCATTTTTATCAGTTGTATGGCATACTCATAGAGTTGTTCGAAATAGTCCGAGGCATAGAAAAGACGGTCTCCCCAATCGTACCCCAGCCATCGAACATCTTCTTTTATGGATTCTACGTATTCAATATCTTCCTTGCTGGGATTGGTATCATCAAATCTCAAATTGCAGGTACCCCCCTCGTTTTCTTCAGCAATACCGAAGTTGAGACAGATAGATTTTGCGTGTCCGATATGAAGATAACCATTCGGTTCCGGTGGAAATCGGGTGGCGACTCGACCGTCGTTTTTATTATTTTTTAAATCTTCGGCAATGATATTCCGAATAAAATTGGATGCAGGGGTGGATTCGGTTTTCGGCATGTTTAAAGCTCCATTTCTTAAAACCGGAAATAAGAAAGAGAAAAGAGGAAAGGGAATAAGAAAAACCACGAATGAACACGAATAAACACACATAGAAACAATAATATTTATGTTCATTCGCGTCCATTTGCGGTGATCTATTTTCTATTTTCTGATTTCTATTTCCTAATTCCTGACTATTGTTTCTCAAACAGTTTCGGTGCTTTTCGCAGGCGGTCCACAACACGACGCTGGCCGATGGTGATCAAAATATCGAACAGCCCGGGTCCTGCGAGCTGGCCGGTAACGACGGTTCGGATCCCGTTGATTAATATCCCGGGCTTGATGTCGAGGGTTTCCGCCATATCGCGAATGGCATTCTCGGCTTCCGAGGATGTAAAATTCTTTAATCCTGCCAGACGATCGGCCAGCTCCGGCAACCATTTTTTGAGCTGTGGATGCTTGACAATATTTTTTTTCAACGCACTGTCTTCTATAGGGAAATTATCTGAAAAATAGGCCCGGCCTCTTGTGGCAAAATCGGTGGTGATATGAAACCGGCTGCGGATCAGTTCAATGGTATCCAGAAACCACTGTCGCCTGGTATTTTCATATGCCGGGTCCCAGATTTCCGCTTTTTCCAGTTCAGCCCGAACATAAGGCTCTATTTGTTCAACCGGAATGGTCCTCAGGTAATGGGCATTGATGCTGATCGCCTTTGGGTCGGTAAAATATTTCGGATCATCCTTGTTGACATTAAAGATGGAATTGGCGCGATTGATTCCCTGTAAAGAAAATGCTTCGATCAGCTCTTTTTTGGAGAAGATTTCTCTCGATTCGGGTGTTGCCCAACCCAAAAGGACCAGAAAATTCACAAACGCCCATGGCAAAAAGCCATGTTCTTTATAGAAATGAACCGCAACCAGTTCGCCATGTTTTCGCTTTGAAATCTTGGCTTTCTGGGGGTCGAGGGTAAGTGACATATGGGCAAATTGGGGCACCGGGGCACCCAATGCCTGGTAAATCAAAATTTGCCGGTGTGTATTGGACAATCCGTCCTGTCCGCGAATAACATGGGTCACCCGATCTCGGATATCATCTACGGCATTTGAAAGGAGATACAGCGGTTGACCATTGGAACGGACAATAACAAAGTCCTCAATATCTTCATATTTATGTTCAATGGTTCCATAGACGATGTCATCAAAACCGATGGAACCTTCGCCGTCGGGCACTTTCATTCGAATGGTGTAAGGAATCCCGGCAGCTTCCTTTTTTGCAACCTCATCCATTGTCAGCCCGCGACAGGTTCCGTCATATTTCAAATCTTTTTTCTGTTTCAATGCCGCCGAGCGTTTATTTTCGAGCGCCTCTTTGGTGCAAAAACATTTATACGCATGTCCCGACGCAAGAAGTTTTTTCGCGGCAGCCAGATGGTCATTAATAAACTGTGTTTGAAAATACGGGCCTTCATTCCAGGTAATTCCCAGCCATTTCAAACCTTCGATTATGCCTTTTATAGATTCTTCCGTGGACCTTTCCGCATCCGTATCTTCGATTCTGAGAATCATTTTACCGCCGGTCTTTTGGGCAAAGAGCCAGTTAAAAATAGCCGTGCGAGCACCGCCGATATGAAGATATCCGGTAGGACTGGGCGCAAAGCGAACGATAACATCTTGTTTCATTTAAATTAACCTTTTTTAAAATATCATCTAAAATTTTGACGGCCTCGAAGGGAAGACAAAACGGATCTTGTTATGGCGGTTTCAATTTTATTTCTTTACAATATCGGTTTCAAGTTTTTCTGCAAAATCGAATGCCGTTTTCAATGCGTCATTTATTTTAAACAGTTGGACCTTAAATATCTTGAGGGATGCCGGAGTTGCCATTATGGCAGTGTCACTGATAAGTAATTCATGAAGATTTTTCGCTTTATCAGACAAACCGTCAAGCTTTTCGGTAAAAGCGGAGATTTCTTCAGCCCATAATTTTCGTTTATCATCGGGGAACGAAATTTTTCCATGCCCGAACCCCTCTTCTAAGGCTCCTATGGCATACTCCTTAGGGTCTGCAATTATTTCATACATTATAAGCTCCTTTCTGTGGAATAAACCGGATGAATTTGTTATATTAGATTTTTTTACACTTTAAAATTGAGAACGTCCATAAAATTTTTTTCTTTAAAAAATTGTTGCGGTATTTTAGCTTTAACGAAGTGATTTCCCTTTGGTTAAAAATCTGTTGAGTAAAAATTTTTAAAGAAAGTGGGACAATATGAGCAATGAAATGGAATGCATGTGCGTGGAATGTGGCGTGTCGATCCATATGCCTGCGGATCACATTACCATGGATCCTTCAGGTTCCGATTCAAAACTTTTAGACAGCCTGTTGGCCTGTGAGCAATGTGGCGGCCAGTTGCGGTTGGTGGGCAAAGCAGGGGATGAGCCGTTTTATCGCCTCAAGTGATCGGGTAATGCCGGACTATCCGCTCATTCTCACAACCATCGTTGAAATTCTTTTTGAGAACTTGGGGCTAGAAAAAGTGGGATTGATAAAAATGGAAAATATCCGCCTCCTCATCTTCATGGAGAAGCCTGAGCGGCGCAACTTCCATTTTGCAGCGGTAGTTTGGGGATGTTCCGTACAAGCGACAAATCAATGGCCGGACAGGATAAATCGTGCACCCCGTTTCATTTAGATACGGGCAGGTAATACCTTGCGCTTCTCCGGGTTTCATGTCGTTTTTCTTGAGAAATGCGCTTATTCGTTCATCTTCAACTTTGGTTCTTGAGGGTACGCCAAAGTTCCGGCAGCATTCATGGCATCCTTTGGTGCACATAAAGTCCGGAATGAGATTGTAAATATCATCAATATTCATCAACCACCTCTTCGCATCCAAAAAAGCAATAGCCATGGAGCAGATAACAAACAAGAATGTCATGATCGACCATTTATATGAAGCGGGATACCGAAAAAAGTCAACCGAAAAAAAGATGATATCCGTGAATCAGCCGTATTTTTTCCCGTTTGTCGGTTTTTTTTACAAGGCATATCTGTCTGACAGTTTTGTAATTTTAGATGACGTTCAGTTTCCAAGGGGAACGACCTGGATTAACCGAAACAGGTTTAAAAACGCTCAGGGAAGTCTGTGGATGACTGTGCCTGTGAAAAAAAAGGGCCTGGGACTTCAAAAAATCAATACCGTCAAAATATACCATGACGGTCGCTGGGAAAAAAAACAGTTGCATAGCTTAAAACATGCGTATGCCAATGCGCCATATTTTAGAGAACATCTTAAATTTTTAGAAGATCTTTTTTCAACGAAATACGAAAAACTCCTTGATTTAAATCTGGAGATCATCCGGTATTTGATGCGGCAACTTCAAGTCGAGACAAACGTCATATTATCGTCCGAACTTGATATTCATGCAAAAGGGGATAATTTGCTCATAACCGTCTGCAAAAAACTGGGGGCTTCAGGGTTTCTGATGCAAAAGGCTGCAAGAAAATATCTGAATTCCGAACACTTTAATACACAAGGGATTCAGCTTGCCGACTTTAGACCACCATCACCGGTTTATCCCCAACTTTGGGGAGCATTCATCCCCAATCTTTCGGCACTGGATCTCATTCTAAATTGCGGACCCAAAGCACATGAAATTATGCTTTCCGCTTTTTCCGAGTTGGATGAATACAGATGAAATTCAACAACATCTCCTCTTTACAGAAGATCGCTCTTATTTCTGCTCCATGGCCACTATACAGCCGGCCTTCAATTCAAATCGGTACACTGAAAGCGTATCTAAAAAAAACGTTTCCGGACTTAAACGTTGATGCGTATCATTTCTATTTACAGGTGGCCGAAGCCATCGGGTACGGAAACTATCAGGCCATATCCGAGCGAACATGGCTGTCCGAAACCGTTTATGCCGCCCTGTTAAATCCGAAAAATTCAGGGCACATTCAGAAAATTTTTTTTAAAGAGGCCAAAGGGAAACCTTGGCTGCGGAAAATAGTTTTTGAGTCCCTTACGAGACAGGTTCAGGAGATCTCGGAAAAATTCTTACGAAGCGTTGACTGGAAAGGGTATGGTTTGGTGGGTTTTTCGATATGCCTTTGCCAGTTAACCGCTTCTCTTTATCTTATCCGGAAGCTAAAAGAACATTTCCCAGCCCTTTTTATCGTTGTGGGCGGGTCGATGTTCACGGGTGATGCCGTCCGTGATATATTTAAGGTGTTTCCGGAAATCGATATGGTGGTCAACGGCGAGGGCGAGATACCCTTGAGCCGGTTGGTTTCTTTTCTTACAGACCCTGATGGCCGAGATAAAATCCTTTCTCTTAATGGAATAGTTACCCCAAAGACCGCCGAGAAAAAGAAGCCGATCTCATTTCATCAGATGGAAGATTTATCCGACCTTCCACCACCGGATTACAGCGATTACTTTAAACTGATGCAATCATTCGGCCCCAAGAAACATTTTTTCCCGACCCTGCCCATGGAAATATCCAGAGGGTGTTGGTGGCAACGCACATTCCGGAACGGGAAATCAAAGGGATGTTCTTTTTGCAATCTCAATCTTCAGTGGGACGGTTACCGCACTAAACATCCCAGGCAGGTCGTTTCAGAGATAGAACAACTCACCACAAAACATAAGACCCTCTCCGTGGCCTTCATGGATAATTTACTCCCCTTGAAGACATCCCGGGAAGTTTTCAAACAGATGAAGGAATTAAAAATGGACTTTCGCCTGTTCGGAGAGATACGGGCCACGACGCCAAAGCGAGATCTTATGCTGCTGGAATCCGCCGGTATGGGGGAGGTTCAAATCGGTATAGAAGCGTTAAGCACCCGTCTTCTTAAGAAACTGAACAAAGGGACCACGGCGATCCAGAACATTGAGATCATGAAGCACTGTGAAATGTTGGGGATTCAAAATTCCGCGAACCTGATTGTTCATTTTCCGGGCAGTGACGAGGATGATGTCGCCGAGACACTGCAAAATCTTGAATTTACCTATTTTTTCCGACCCCTTCGAATGGTTCATTTCTGGCTCGGCCTTGGGAGTCCTGTGTGGCAGAATCCGAAAGCTTATGGTATCAATGCCGTATTTAACCATGGCAATTACGCCGGTATTTTTCCCCGGGAAGTTGTTGAATCAATACGGTTCGCCATACAGGCTTATCGGGGAGACCTTGGATACCAGAAAAAACTCTGGCGGCCGGTTAAAACAAAGCTGAACACCTGGAAAAATGTATATGCAAAATTCCATCAGGGACCAACGCATGAACACATTTTAAGCTTTCGAGACGGGAGGAGTTTTATGGTCATACGTCAGAGAAGGCTTGAGAGTGAACCCTTGACACACCGCTTGGAGGGGACAAGCAGAGCCATCTATCTTTTTTGTCAAAAACACCGGAGGACAAAAAGAATCATTGACCGCTTTTTTTCAATCCCGTCAGACAGAATTGAGACGTTCTTAAAGATGATGGTGGACAAAAAGCTGATGTTTAAGGAAAATGACCAATATCTCAGCTTAGCGGTACCTGAAAGGGTTGACCATTTAAATAGTTGACGGCAACGTTGTTTCGTTCGATCAAGAATGTTATATTATTTAAAATTTGGAAACACTCCCAAAATGTGTTATCTGGCCAAAAGGAAATATATTCTTAGGCGTTTAGTCTTTTGGGAATGAATCGCTCCAGGTAGACTTAAATTTTTTCTGAAAGAACTCGCAGATAATGGTTCGTAATGAAAAAACCGGTTTTAGCTTTTGAAAATGGTTTTGGTTTTAAGGCCTAATGATCGCATTCGAGCTATTTCGAAATGGTTTTTTCATAACGAGCCGTAATCCACTCAAACAGCTTCCAGTAAAAATTTAAGCACACCTGAAGCTTCCTAAAAACAGAGTTGTTTCAAAAATCTAAATAGTTACATTTGTTCTATAAACCTGTTACGACAAAGAACCGGTACCGTGATTGTGACATTATATTCAGGAGACGTTTATGGGAGTGCTCGGTAAAATAATCGGAGGAACCATCGGTTTTGCCATGGCCGGCCCTTTGGGTGCAATTGCGGGTGCAGCGCTGGGGCATGCCTTTGATACCAATTCTCAGACGATTCATTTTGAGGAACGAGCCCGTCTTTCACAAGGAGAGGAAGCCCAGTTTACCTTTTTCGTTGCATCGTTTTCCATGCTTGCAAAACTCGCCAGGGCAGACGGCAGTGTGTCCAGGGAAGAAATAGATGCCGTTGAAAATTTTATGGTATATGATTTGAACCTGGACCCTGAAAGCAGGAGACTCGCAACCAATATTTTTCACACAGCCTTTGAATCTCCGGACAATTTCGAAGCTTTTGCCGTCCAGTTTTACAGCCAGTTTCGGTCACAGTATCAGATGCTCGAACTTATGATCGATATATTGATCAGGGTGTCCGTGGCCGACGGTGCGCTGAGTTCGAGTGAAGAAAACCTTATCCTGTCTGCCGTGAGAATATTTAATTTCAGCGATGAAAAATACAGGAAACTCAAATCCAAATACATCCAGGATTTTGAAAAATACTATGCGATTCTTGGATGTGAAAAAAAAGATTCAATCGAACACATAAAGAAACAGTACCGGAAGCTTGTATCAGATTATCACCCTGATAAAATCGCTTCAAAGGGACTTCCCGAAGAATTTACAAAATTTGCCAATGACAAATTCCGGGAAATCCAGGAGGCCTATGAAATAATAAAAAAAGAACGAAACATGAGTTAGTGCCCATCCATAAAAGACTTTTTACGAGTTTATCAAGATTTGTTAAAAACAAAAAAAAGGAAACAGATCAATGAAACACTCAACAAAAAATGGATTAACCCGTCGGGAGTTTTTGTGGGTCACTTCAGCGTCCGCAGCCGGATTACTGCTCGGCTGCGCCATCAATCCCGTTACCGGTCGATCTCAATTAATGCTGGTATCCGAAGATCAGGAGATTGAGCTTGACAGACAAAATTCTCCCCATCAATTTTCGACGGATTACGGTCTGCTTCAGGACAGGGTTTTGAATAATTATATCAACACGACCGGGAAAAAAATATCAACCCTTACCCATCGGCCCCAGATGCCGTATTCGTTTCAAGGTGTAAACGCCGCTTATGTGAATGCCTATGCATTTCCCGGGGGCAGCATCGCCGCAACCCGGGGAATTCTGGTCGAGCTGAAAAATGAGGCTGAGCTTGCGGCGCTCCTGGGACATGAAATAGGACATGTCAACGCGCGCCACACTGCTGAACAGATGTCTAAGGGTGTACTCACAAACGCCTTGATCGGCGGAATTGCGACCGTTGCAGGGACCCAAAGTTCCGGTCTCGGCAGTCTGGCCTCGCAACTTGGCATGATTGGCGCCGATGCACTTCTTGCGCATTACAGTCGGGACAATGAACGGGAGGCGGATTCGCTGGGATTGGAATATATGGTTAAAGCCGGCTATAACCCCAATGGATTTGTTGGGTTAATGGATATGTTGAGAAGCACCTCCAAGCATAAACCCAACGCCATTGAACTCATGTTTTCGACACATCCCATGAGCGACGAACGCTACCGGACTGCTGTACAAAGCGTCCAAACACAATACCGGCAAGCCCAAAATCTTCCCCTTTATCAGGAACGTTACATGGACAACACCGTAAAACTTCGGTCCATGAAAGGGGCCATCGAAGACATGCAAAAGGGGGAGAGCGCTATGGGCGGTGAAAAATATGATGAAGCCGAAACGTATTTCAAGAAAGCCTTAAAACAAGCTCCGGAGGATTATGCCGGGCTTGTCATGATGGCCAAGTGTTTAACGGTTCGGGAAAAGTATTCAGAGGCCGCCGGATTTGTGGGAAAAGCCAAACAGGTGTATCCACAGGAGGCTCAGGCCCATTATCTTGCAGGATTTGTCAATATAAAAGAAAAAAAATATGATTCAGCCTATGAAGATTTTAATGCATACGAAAAAATATTGCCCGGCAATCCGAACATTAAGTTTTATCAAGGGCTGTCTCTTGAAGGAATGAAGCGTGTGCCGGAGTCTGCCAATAAGTATTATGAATATATTAAAATCGTCAATCAGGGAGAGAAGGCAAAATACGCATATCAGCGACTGGTTGAATGGGGGTATGCTAAATAACTCGTATTCATTTTATGGCCAATTATTCAAGACATAAAAATTTATTCAGGTCAGACGGCCGGATAGATTACAGATGCCTTTCCTGCGGAACAACCGAAAATATCGGCAAGCGAAAGTATTGCTCCATTGACTGCCGCCAGGCATTGCGCCGTACGCTGGATATGAGAACCGGTTTGCTCAAAGCATTAAATACACGCTATGCATCGTTTTATTTTACGGACATGCTCATTGTTATGGATGTGCTTCCATATGACACCAAAGAAATTTTCAGTTTCATCTACCGGCGTTCTTCAGGCAACAAACCTGCCGAAGATTACAGCAATATGTCGGATATGCTGGGGAATGAGTGGTGGGCTGAGAAAAAGAGAACAAATCGGCACTACCTTGCCACGCGTTATATACTTGAAAAAGCCATACGTCAAAAAACGTTAAACTCCCCGGTTATACCGATGGAGATTAAGATCCCTACCATAAACAAATCAACCTTGACATGTTTAAAGCTTGGCAAATCCGCCTTGAAGTCTCCGGAACTGGAAAAAGTGATTAAACGTGCGTACCGGGTAGAGGCAAAAAAACACCATCCCGATCTTGGCGGGGATTCCGATGCATTCAGAAAGATTCACCAAGCATACCTGGATTTAATTCGATGGGCGGAAAATCCCTCCTATCAGACGCGCCGCGGGTTCCCGGATCGATGGTTTTATGACGGCGATCAAAACCGGTGGCTACAGCCGGCACCCCATCTAAAAGAGAATCAGGGCATCTATCAAGCCGGTTTCAAATAGGCCCTGTCATTTAGTATATAGGCGGACTTTTGAGCCTAACATTTTGACCCATTCCGGTGTTAGGCTCAAAGCCCGGGCACTTCGGCTTGCAAATGAAGGTTCGTATACGTGAAATATCCGGGTCAGAGCTGGTATCGCTTAGAAATAATACGTTCGACTTCGTCTTCCACCGGCATCGAGTCTCGATAGCCGGCCAGATACTGATTTCTAAACCATCTGAACAGGGATACGGTCTCGTTTACCTCAACAAGCTGGGGAATTTCACCGCCTTCCTGGGCCTTAATGTGCCGGTTATACTGGCCCAGCATGCTGACCACATCGTAGAAGGTGGCCGCGTCTCTTTTAATTCCCTTTTTAAAGGATTTCCCCTTGGACGGATAGATCTTGTCCGGATCGGGATTGGCTGAAATGTCGAGTTTTTGGAACGGCCTTCTCACCTGAATCTGCCATTTTCTGGCTTCATTCATCATTCTCGAAATCAAGGGCCCGGCCCAGTCATGACTCTGATGCCCCTGTGAACAGTAAGAGAAAAATTCCACCACCGACGGCCCGCAGTAGGCGATGGCCTCCTTGAGTATTTTTATGGCATAAAACGGATTGTCGATGGTGAGTTTGGCGGAATAAACATGTGAAATGGCTGTTGCCTGACTCACGATTCTCCGGTGCAGCGTTGTCTTGCCGGCATATTTGGCCCCGATGGGTGAGGTAGACCGATCGCAACCGAAACGGGTGGCTCCGGATTTCTGGGCGCCGGTGTTCATATATCCCTCGTTGTTGTATATGACCCAGGTAATATCAAAGTTTTCGCCAAGGGCATAGTTGAAGGGACCGTTTCCGATATCGTAAATGGCACCGTCTCCTGCAAACACAATGATCTTCGGCAATACGTCGCTGAAGTTGTTATGGTAAGCCTGGTCCAGACTGAATTTGGCGCCCAGCGCCGCCGCCGAGGCTGTACCGAATCCATAGTGCCCAGCCTGGTAAATACGGGTGTTAAACGGATTGACCAATTCGGACACTTCATTACAGCCTGTTGCATTGATGTTGTAGATGGTAAATCCTCGATCGATCATGTGATCGATGGCCTGCCGGTTGATATCCGAAAGCACCTTTATTCCCTGGTAGAAGGTCTCGATTCCCTTGGGGCTGTTTCGCAGGCTTTCCAGAGCAAAAAAAGTCAACAGGTTGATGGTTCCTTCACCGCATCCGGGACACAGGGTATGCTTGCCGGGATATAGTTTGGAAAAGACAAAAAGGACCTGGTGATTGACTGCCATACGATCGACATAACGGGCCGCATCGTAAGTATTGTCAAGATCCTCATATTTCAGGGGTAGAAAATCATTCTCTTTGGCTTTCGTCTTTTCGATCATGGAGAAGGCGTCTGCGGGACAGACCTGGGCACAGATACCGCATCCTTTGCATGAAGTGGATTTAACATTAATGTTCATGGCACACTGTTCCCAGGGAATGCCCTTAGGCGGCTTTTTGAAAACTTTAAAGTAAGGAATTGCACCTTCCGGAATCGGCTTGTCCGTGATGGTCGAATAGAGCGCCGAATCCGGACACAACGCCGCACACATGCCGCAGGCGATACATTTTTTCGCATCCCACACCGGAATCTGTGTCCCGATAAAGCTCACATCCTTGAATCTGCTGGTGGCTGCGGGAACCACGGGCAAAAAATTATTCCAGGGGACTTTTTTCCCTTCCAGAATCGGATCTACCATATCCTTTTTGAATTTTTTCTGATAACTTTCTATCAGGTTAACCGGCTTGATGGTTCCAAGCTCATCTTTTTGGGAAAGCTTGACGAAAAGCCCCGCTGTCCCGAACCCTTTTCCGAAATCTTCGGGTAAAATTTCTGCCTCCGGGCGGTGGCCCTCTGGGGCCCCGGATAATGTTGCAATCCCTTGATCCGGACTTGAAGACACCAAACGGGCGCCTTCTTTTAAAAGTGCGGTATTCGAGTCAACAATTTCTCGGCCCTTTTTTGTCCCGAGTTTTTGTTCGAGGATATTTCGAAATTTCTTTTCAAATACCTCGGGTGACAGTATCCTCATTTCGCCGTTGATAAGACCCAGTATCATTGCACCGGGCAGATTCCGTTTCAGGTGTGTCAGAGCTGCCTGGGTTGCGTTCAAAGAAATTACCCGGATGTTTTTTTCGGCGATAAGCGCGCGCATTTCTGCCGGAAACGCGTCGATAATTTCATCCGCGGTTTTTGAACTGTTTACCACCAGAATACCATTTTTATTCAGTTTGCCCACAAAATCTCTTAAAATTTCCCCGGAAAGAAACTTCTCGTTGAAAAATGCAAGGACATCATGTTCGGTCAGTTCGGATGAATTGCGAATCGGATCTGAACTGATCCGAAGATTCATAAAAATGGGTGCACCCTTCCTGGCTGCACCGTATCGTGCCCCTGACTGAATAAATTTCCGACCGTTATCGCTGCCCTCTGCATAGATTACCGCAGCGGTCTCTAAGGCCGTTTTGACGCCTTCTGCACCGATACCGATAAATGTCATGCCCAGCTCACGATTCTTATGGCCTGGAAGCGGCTTGGGCGCCAGCGTGTATGGGCCTTCGATTCCGACAAAAAAGTCCCGGAGAAAATGCTCCCGTGTCTTTTTTTCATAGCACGCCGCCATATTTTCCAGGACCGATGCTGCATCGTATTTATTGAAATCCTTGCTGCCCAAACCGTAAACACCATGCAAAAGGGTGGGCATGTCGGTACGGCCATAAATCCTGTGTTCTGCTCTGCCTTCTCGACCGGCACGGAGAGAAATCTGAAGCGCAGCCTGAATGTCACCCAGGAGAAGCTGGTTGTGGGCCATGCCGCTGCGTTCCATAACCGTGATTACCTTGGCGTTGCGAACGCCGTATGCCAGTTCCTGGTAACAGGGCGGGTTGAAGAGCACCGGCCGCATCACGCCGACTTTAAAGCCTTTTGCATCCCGGTAGTAATCGACAACATCTTTGAGAACACCGGCTGCGGATCCAAGTATCACGACAACCATTTCAGCATCTTCGGTGCGATAGCATTCCACCGCCTTCAAGTTGGTGTCCAGGATCTTGTTCATTACGTTCATGGCGGCGATGATGCCCCTTTTGACGAATCTGTAAGCAAGATCCTGGGCGACCTGGCTTTCCATGGTGAGTTCCACGTCGGTAAATGTGCCGGTGAGTGTTCTGTTGCGAAAGTCGGGCTGATAGAATCTATTGGGAGGTCCGACAAAATACTTTAAAAAATCATCTGAAAGGAGCCTGACATTTTCCAGGGCGTGGGATTTGATAAATCCGTCGCCGATTACCATGCACGGCAGCATGACCTGTCGAAGCTCCGCAGTTTTAAAGGCCACGGGCAAAAGATCATGAAGTTCCTGATTATCACCGGCAACCAGCTGAACCCACCCTGTATTGCGAACCCCGTAGAAATCGGTATGGCCGCAGTGAATGCTTAATGACCCTTTGTTCACTTCTCTGGCCATAATTGTCATTACCACCGGAAGACGTTTGCCTGCCACCGAGAAAAGATTTTTGGTCTTTAGTACCAGCCCCTGGGAAGACGAGTTGTCCACGTAGCGCCCGCCTTGGCATGCCATGGCTTCGACTGCTGCAATAGCTGAAAGTTCATCGCTGGGTTGAAAATACATCAGTTCGGTTCCAAAGAGATTTTTTTGACCCTGTGAGGCGGCTTTTGCGAAATCTTCGGCAATGGGGGTAGAAGGTGTAATAGGGTAGCCGCACAGCCCGTCAACTAGGCGAGTAAGCACCGAGAGCGCTGCATGATTCCCATCCAATATGGCATCTTTACGCGCCTTTATGGCCGTTAACTGCGCTGCAGGAATTACGGAAAGATCAAACTCAAAAAGCTTCTTGGCATTGAAACGTTCCCATTCCGCCTTCCAGTCGATTTGAATCGTCTTGTTTTTCTCTCTGGCCTGGTAGAAAGGAAGCTGATTCAACAGGGTGTCAATGTTAATATTTTGTCTCATGGATCAAATCTCCTTATAAAAAATCAAACAACAATATATCAAGGTAATTAAAACGGGTTAATTGTTTCCGTTACTGGAAGATACGACCTCGAAGGAAGGGGTGGATTCCATTCAGGCCAAACATCAAAAAAGGGCCTTCCTTGTGGGAAAGACTTCAGGAATTAGCTCGGGTGAAACTAATTGAATTTTAAAAATACTGTAAAGTTAAATATATGTCAAGGAGTAATACGGAAATGCAGTTCTATGTTAAGTAAAATCAAATATTAAGCCGTTTTTATTTTGTTGGGGTGTTCCATGAGCAATCTTTTTATCAAACAGTAAAAGTTAAGTATGTGTTCAGGGGGCAGTCATTTCCCCTTCACTTCGGTGTCTCCGTCACTGGTATTTTCGGCAAGTTAGCAGTGGTGGCATTCCTGCCCCCTCCGCGTTCTCCCGCGAAAAGCATGCGGGAGCCGCGGTCTCCCCCACTGCTAACTTGCCGAAAATACGAAGCGACTCCGCCAATAACGTTACGGGAAAACAACTGCCCCCTGAATATTTACAAAGTTAAAATGACTGTTTAACTCGTGTCTGCCTGAGGCGAAGAAAACAATAGACAAGGAAAATAATATTGAAAGTCGATCCGTTATTCTATAAAAATAAACTCAAGGGTTTCACCCTTTTATTCAAATGAATTTTGTTGAAATCGGTTCATCGCCATATATTTTCCTAAAAGGCAATTTGAACCTTGACGTCGCAGCATGACCCAATATTATATCTTTAACTATGAATCTTGATGTCAAAATTCCCCATCTGCTGAAAGAAAATACAACACGGAAATACACGGCATTTCTTTCTGCGGCGGAAAGAGCAGATATATTTCCGCCCGATGATTCCGAGTTCGTTGAAACTTTAAAAAGGGTGTTCGCCTTTAGTGATTTTGTGTTCAAAAGTTGCATGCGCAACCCAGCGCTTTTAAAAAATTTGCACGAAAGCGGCGATATTCAAAAAAAATTTGAATCCGGGGAATATCGTAAAAAACTGGTGTCCTGTCTGACGGATATCAAAGACGATGTACAGTTGTTAAAGCGACTTCGCCGGTTTAGACGACAGGAAATGGTCCGGATCGCCTGGCGAGATTTGGCGGGCCGGGCGAGTCTTTCAGAGACCATGTCCGATCTTTCCGCTCTGGCGGATGCCTGTATTGATCAGGCTGTGAATTTTCTCTATCAATGGCACTGTTTAAGATATGGCATCCCAACGGCTGGTGACGGATCGCATCAACATCTTGTCGTCTTGGGAATGGGCAAGCTTGGCGGTATGGAATTGAATTTTTCTTCGGATGTGGACTTGATTTTCGCTTTTCCTGAGTCCGGAATAACGCAAGGCGGTTCAACGACGATAAGTAATGAAGAATTTTTTGCTCGCCTTTGCCGCCAGCTGATCAAAGTAATCGGTGCTGCCACTTCAGAAGGGATTGTGTTTCGCGTGGACATGGGCCTTCGGCCTTATGGCGAAAGCGGGCCTTTGGCAATGAGTTTCGATGCAATGGAGGCGTACTACCAACAACAGGGACGGGAGTGGGAACGATATGCATGGATAAAAGCCCGGGTTGTCGCGGGAGACAAACCGGCCGGGGAAAGACTTATAAAACGTCTTAAGCCTTTTATATATCGAAAATATCTTGACTTCGGCGCATTTGAATCCTTACGGAAAATGAAACAAAAGATTTCCCTTGAAATCAAGCGTAAAGGAATGAAAGACAACATCAAACTCGGTTCCGGGGGAATACGTGAGGTTGAGTTTTTTGGACAGGTGTTCCAGCTTATCCGGGGCGGAGTCACGCCTGCACTTCAGGAGCGGAGCATACAAAAAATATTACACGTTCTTGCCCATGAAAATTACATTCCCGAAAACGTCTGTGATGAACTCACGCGGGCATATGTATTTTTACGAAATACAGAACATCGCCTGCAGGAATTTTCAGATCAACAGACCCATGTTATCCCGTCAGATCCGGTTGCAAAAGCAGGTCTGGCAGCGTCCATGGGATTTGACAGTCCGATATCGTTTATCCATTGTCTTGAAAAACACCGGGAAGTTGTTCACCGGCATTTCAACAGATTGCTGGAAGCCAAGGGTTCGGAGCCTGCCGATGATCCGGATAAAAAGATTGAGGCAGGTTTGGGGGCGATTTGGGAGAATCTCCTTGAGGATAAACTCAACCGGGAGATACTCTATACCGCCGGATACGAGAATGCAGATGAAGTCAAGCGTCTATTGGATCACCTTCGAAGTCACCCGGCAACCCGATCGCTCAGCAATGACGGTCGCTGTATTCTTGACAGGCTGATGCCCCTGATGCTCAGAGAAATCGGTCGCTCTGATCAACCGGTTGTTGTGTTGAACCGGATTGTCGATCTGCTTAAAACCATTGAACAGCGCACCAACTACCTGGCGCTGCTGATTGAAAATCCGACGGCCGTCGTTCATACGGTGAAACTGGTCAGTGCCAGCCCCTGGATCGTTTCGTTTCTATCTCGGCATCCCGTGCTTTTGGACGAACTTCTTGATCCGCGAACACTGTATCGTCCTCCGGAAAAACCGGAACTCATACAGGAAATCCGAAAGCGGCTTGACTTGGCATCTGATGAAGATCTCGAACATCAGATAGAGGAATTGTGCATTTTTAAACAGGTAAATATATTACGGGTGGCCGCAGCAGATGTCACCGGCGCCATGACATTGATGCGAACCAGTGACCATCTGACCGAAATTGCCGAGACGGTTTTATCAGAGGTTGTTGAACTGTCATGGCATCACCTGACTGAAAAGCATGGAACACCAACCTGTCGATTGGACAACACGGACATCGGCAGGGGATTCTCCGTCATCGCCTATGGGAAATTGGGCGGATTTGAACTCGGTTATGGATCCGATCTGGATATGGTTTTTCTCCATGCAGGAACCGAGGGTCAGACCCAGGGCGGAAAGCGCCCTATTGATAATCGACAGTTTTTTGCCCGTTTGGGCCAAAGGGTCATCCATATTTTAACTGCGCATACCTCTGCCGGAAAGCTGTACGAGCCGGATATGCGCCTGCGACCCAGCGGCAGTTCGGGCCTTCTGGTCAGCCATATAGAAGGGTTTAAAGATTATCAGACAAACAACGCCTGGACATGGGAGCATCAGGCCCTGATCAAGGCAAGACCGATTACCGGGGATATTTACATAACGGAACGCTTCGAACAGATTCGGCGCGATATCCTTGCAAGGCCGAGGATCAAGGCCCGACTGCGACAAGATGTCGTCGATATGCGGGAACGGATGCGTAAAGCGCACTCAAATCCGGCCCCGGACATTTTCGATCTCAAGCAGGATACGGGCGGAATCGTTGATATTGAATTTCTGGTGCAGTATCTGGTCCTTTTAAAGTCTTGCGAATACCAAGAATTATTAAAATGGACCGACATTGTAAGGCTCCTTGAAACATTGAAAGACACGGGTGTTGTTAAAGAAGATGTCGCCCATATCTTAAAAACTGCATATCTGGCCTACCGAACAGCAGTACACCAGCTCGATCTTCAGGAAAAGCCCGCCAAAGTCTCTGAAAAGAAATTTCATCGTCTGCGGGAAGATGTCGAACACATCTGGAAAAATATCATGGAAACGGAATAAGAATTACATTTTTGTGGTTAATTGGGGTCAAATTTTACAAAATTGTAACCATTCGCGTTTTTTCCGGGCGGAATTCTATAAATAAATATCAGTATTTATAATCACTTACAGATATTTGGCTTTGTGGCACGGCTGTTGCTAATACAAATGTTGTCACAACCAGGATTAAACTGAACACCCCGTAAAACCCGTTTCTGATGAAATGACATATTTAAATGTTAAAAAATTAGAGAAGCATGTACCGGCTGCAGAACAGCTGCGGGAAAAGAGCGCCCATCTGATTTCCGATTTTTTAAAAAGAAAATCGCCGGATTTTATAAAACGGCATGCACAAATTCTCGACGATTATTTTTTTGAATGTTTCGAAAACTCAATGATCGGCCCCAAAATGGGGATGGAAAAAAATCCCTATGCCATAATTGCGCTGGGGGGGTACGGTCGGAAGGAGCACTTTATCCATTCGGATGTGGATCTTCTTTTTCTTTTTGAAAAATACGTGCCGGATGAGGCGTCTGATCTTATCCGTGAAATGGTCTACCCCTTGTGGGACATCGGTCTTGAAGTCGGTTACGCCACACGATCTTTAAAAGAGAGCGTCAAACTGGCCGGAAAAGATATCGAGGTGCTGACCGCTATTCTGGATGCCCGCTTGATATGCGGCATGTCTTATTTGTATTCAGCATTAATGGAGCAGCTCCGCAACAAGATAGCCCGAAAACATTCACAAAAAATCATCAAACAACTGGTTGAAAACAGCCGCCTCCGGCATGATGTGTTCGGTGATTCTTCTTTTTTGCTTGAACCCAATCTCAAGGAAGGGCAGGGCGGATTAAGAGATTATCACACGATGCTCTGGATCACCAAATTGAAATCGAATCTCAGGCAGTTCAGAGATTTTGAATACTATGGTTTCTTGTCTCATGATGAATTTCAATCCTTAAAAAAAGCACTTCATTTCATCGGCAATGTCAGAAATTGTCTGCATCACCTGTCCGACAGAAAATGTGACCAACTGTATTTCGAATATCAGATCAAGATGTCCCATGCCCTTGAATTTGAGACAGCGAACGGGCAGCAGCCGGTGGAAATATTCCTGAGCAAACTCCATGGCCAAATGGAATTTTTGAAACAACAGCATTTGATGCTCCTGTATGAACTGGGAGTGTCAAAAAAACTTAAATATAGGAGCAAAGCCGTGAGGCCCAGTAGTGTAACCGGTCTTGAAATCACGGAAAATGGAACGCTTAACTTTGTTTCATCTGAGAATATTCTGCACGATTCGAGTCTTTTAATGAAGATATTTGAAGAAAGTGCCGCCCTGAACATCCCTTTAAGCGCCGAAGCCAAAAGACTGATCAGGGAGTTTTCCTTTCTTGTTGACGAGGAATTTTCTTCTTCGGTGGAACATCTTAAATCATTTGAACGGATTTTAGTTAAACCGGTATCGACATTTAATGTGCTTAACGAAATGTTGAATACCGGATTTTTGATCCGATTTATTCCTGAATTTAAAGAAGTTACCAATAGAATCCAGTATGATGAATACCATCTTTATCCGGTGGACCGCCACCTGCTGAGAACGGTTCAGCATATAAAGATTTTCGGCACATCCGAAGGCAAGTCAAGATACCCGTTATGCAGCGACCTCTATGGAGGGCTTAAAAAACGGAGCCTATTGCTGTGGGCCGCGCTGTTGCACGATATCGGCAAGGGAAGAACCGGAGTGAGTCATTCCATCAGCGGTGCCGAGATTGCAGGGTCGATACTGCTTAAGAAAGGCTATCCGGCCGAAGATATTGAAACGGTCTCTTTTTTGATAAGAGAGCATCTCTTGTTGATCAAAACCGCCACCAGAAGAGATCTCAATGATGAAGAAACGGCCATCTCGTGTGCCAGAAAGATAAAAGATATCGATCGGTTAAAAATGCTTTTCCTGCTGACGGTCGCCGATTCCATTGCTACCGGCCCGAAGGCCTGGAGCGACTGGACCGCTACGCTGCTTCGAGATCTTTTCTTCAAAATTTCAAATGTCCTGGAAAAGGGGGAACTTGCATCCAGAGAAGCCGTAGAAACTATTGACAAGAAGAAAGCCGAAGTCCTTGGTTTCGCAATACAGCGCCATGCAAAAGACGATATGGAGACACTTTTCAACGTCATGTCGCCTCGCTACCTTCTTTATATGCCGTCCGCCGGTATTATGGAGCATATCGAACTGTACAAAAATATCGGAACAGGGGACTTTGTTTGGAAGGTTGCAAAAACACGGGATTCCAATACCCGGACGGTGACCATTTGCGCAAAGGATCGTCCCGGTCTTTTTTCAAAGATTGCCGGAACATTCACGCTGAACGGACTGGATATTCTCGATGCACAGATCTTTACGTGGCGGAATAATATTGCCCTAGATATTTTCCAAGTCAACCCGCCGCCGGATCAGATTTTTGAAGAGGAGAGGTGGCAAAAGGCCGAAAACCACCTCAAATCTGCGCTGTCCGGTGATCTGGATTTAAAGAAGGCGTTAAAAGAAAAAATAGCGGTTTACCGGCCCGAAAAACAATTCATAAAAAGCAGGCCTCATCAGATCAACGTGGACAATGACAGCTCGAGCTTTTTTACCATTATTGAAGTATTCACGTATGATTTCCCGGGACTCCTGTACACGATCACCGATGCGCTTTTCAGGTGCGGACTCGATATTTGGGTGGCCAAGATTGCCACCAAGGTGGACCAGGTTGTGGATGTTTTCTATGTCAGGGATTTTGACGGGCAGAAGGTGGATTCGCCGGAACAGGAGAGAATGATAAAAAAAGTGGTGGCGGAAGTTCTGCCGGGGTTTAACAGTTAATACCAAAACGATCCCTAAGTCACTCAGACAGCTTCCAGCCAAAAATTTAATCATACCTGGGAGATCTAGTGAAAGCGGTTTAAATCAAAGGACTAAACTATTACGGAGGAAGAAAATATGAAAAAAGTAGAGGCAATCATCAAGCCGTTCAAGCTGGATGATGTCAAAGAGGCCCTCAATGAAATCGGGATTCAGGGGATGACAATTTCAGAAGTCAAGGGATATGGCCGTCAGAAAGGACATAAGGAAATTTATCGGGGTGCTGAATATGTCGTGGACTTTATACCCAAGATAAAGATCGAAATCATCGTAAAATCCGAAAGGGTCAAACAGGTGATGGAAACCATCCAGAAGGCCGCTTATACCGGAAAAATCGGGGACGGCAAGATTTTTATCCTGCCCATGGAAGAAGTGATTCGTGTGCGTACCGGAGAAAAGGGAGAAGATGCCATTTAACCTGTTGAAATATTTAACACGGTTTGAAACCACCGCAGACATTTTAAAGGAGGATTTTTCATGACACCAAAAGAAGTATTGAAATTTGCAAAAGAGAATAAGGCCAAAGTGGTTGATCTTCGTTTTCTGGATTTTCCGGGACTGTGGCAGCATTTTACGGTACCCGTCAGCGAACTGGAAGAATCGAGCTTCGAGGATGGCTTCGGATTTGACGGCTCCAGCATCCGGGGCTGGCAGCCCATTCACGCCAGCGACATGCTGGTGGTGCCGGATGCCGCTACCGCAAAAATGAGCCCTTTCTTTGAAGTTCCGACCTTGGTTTTAATCGGCAACATTGTGGATCCCATCACCCGTGAGTCATATACTCGGGACCCGCGAAATATCGCCAGAAAAGCAGAAGCATATCTCAAGAGCACCGGAATCGGCGATGTGGCGTATTTCGGACCGGAAGCCGAATTTTTCATCTTTGACGATATCCGGTTTGCTTCCGAAAACAACCACGCATTTTATGCCATCGATTCCATTGAAGGCATCTGGAACAGCGGCAGGGAAGAGTGTCCCAATCTGGGGTACAAGCCCAGGCATAAGCAAGGCTACTTTCCGGTGCCGCCCATGGACAAGTTTCAGGATATTCGTACCGAGATGCTTCTCACCTTAGAGCAACTGGGGATAGCGGTCGAGTGCCAGCATCATGAGGTGGCCACTGCCGGTCAGGCAGAGATCGACATGCGGTTTAAGCCTCTGGTTGAGATGGGCGATCAACTCATGTGGTTCAAATATGTCCTCAAAAATGTTGCACACAAGTACGGTCATACCGTGACATTTATGCCGAAGCCCCTGTATAACGACAATGGGACCGGAATGCATACCCATTGCAGCATCTGGAAAGGAGACCAGCCGCTCTTTGCCGGCGACAAATATGCCGGCGTTTCCCAGGAAGCCCTGTATGCCATCGGCGGGATTCTGAAACACTGCCGTGCGCTGTGCGCCTTTACCAACCCGACCACCAACTCTTACAAACGGCTGGTTCCGGGGTTTGAAGCGCCGGTGAACCTGGCATATTCCAGCCGCAACCGGAGTGCTGCCATTCGGATTCCCATGTACTCGCCTTCTCCAAAAGCCAAACGCATCGAGTTCCGGACTCCGGACCCCTCCTGCAACGGATATATGGCATTTTCCGCCATACTGATGGCCATGATCGACGGCATCGAAAACAAGATCGACCCCGGAGATCCTCTTGACAAGGATATTTACGGCCTTCCTCCAGAGGAGCTTGCGGAGATTCCTTCCGCACCGGGATCTTTGGAAGAGGCCCTTTCAGGACTCAAGGAAGATAACGAGTTCATGTTGAAAGGGGATGTCTTTACCCGGGATGTTATTGACATGTGGATTGAATACAAGACAGACAATGAGGTCAATGCCGTTAAACTTCGTCCGCATCCCCATGAGTTCTTCCTGTATTTCGATATATAGCATACACCTCCCCAACCCCGGCGGCCCGCTGATACATCGGCGGGCCGCTGTTTTTCAGCCAGGAACCACTATATCAAAAAGATGATTTAAACAGATCTGAAAACGTGATAAATGTGCTTGGGTTTATACACCTTGGAAAGATATCGGATATGAACATTTTTACATACGGCACCTTGATGTTACCTTCCGTGATGACCGCAGTTACCGCCCGTGAGTTTCGTTTTAATCCTGCAATCCTGAAAGGCTATGCGCGTTTTACGGTCAAAGGAGAATCTTATCCGGGAATTATACCGGCAACGGATGCAGTCACTAAAGGCATCATCTACTTTTATGTGGATGAAAGGTCATTCGAACGACTGGACCAATTTGAAGGTAGCCTGTACCAGCGAACTCCGGTACGGGTGGAAACAGAAGAGAGAGAAATACGAGACGCCGAAACATATGTCATCAAGCCTGAATACAGGGGCTGTCTTTCTTCAAAAAAATGGAATGTAACTGAATTTTCCCAAAAGCATCTTAAGGCATTTTTAGAAACTTATCAGGGTCTTCGATGAACCGCACGGCAGGCGCATTCCCGACCCCGCAAAATCAAGCCCCCCTTGACACTTAAAATTACAATACTGTTATTAATCTTCTTAAAATTACATATATGTTAATTTAAGGTTGTTAAATAACATAATTGTAAATCAAGCAATATTTGCATCTTTGGGTAATCAAAAAAAATATCCTTAAAATTCAATATAATATGCTTTTTTATCTCCCTTTTTGCAAATTTGGCATTCCCCTTGCTCTACACTCAATAAAATCCCGGGAAGGCAAAACAATAAAGTTCGTAAGAATTTAGTCTTTTGAAAATGAATTGCTCCAGGTGTGCTTAAATTTTTTCTGAAAGAACTCGTAGATAACGGTTCGTAATGAAAAAACTGGTTTTAGCTTTTTAATTATAATGGTTTTGGTTTTAAGGCCATATGATCGCACTCGAGCTAATCCGAAATGGTTTTTTCATAACGAGCCTTAATCCACTCAAACAGCTTCCAGCAAAAATTTAAGCACACCTGAAGCTTCCTAAAAACAGATTTGTTACAAAAAGCTAAACAGTTACTAAAGTTCTAATTCAAAAGGAGCATGTTCAAATGAACAAAATTGAAGCCATTATCAAACCGTTTAAGCTTGATGACGTTAAAGATGCACTGAACAACATCGGTGTAAACGGGATGACCATTAACGAGGTCAAAGGGTTTGGACGCCAGCGCGGCCATAAGGAGATTTATCGCGGCGCCGAATACCAGGTCGATTTTGTCCCCAAAATCAAAATCGATGTGGTGGTTGATTCATCCCTGGTGAATCAAGTGGTGGAAGCGATATCCAGGTCGGCAAATACCGGCAAAATCGGAGACGGAAAAATCTTTGTTCTTCCGGTGGCTGAAGCGGTCCGCATCCGAACCGGCGAGAGGGATGAGCGTGCGATTTAACATTCGGTATTCTCACGATGATGAAAATTTTTATTCAAAATAAAAGGAGTGAAAGGGTCATGAAAAGATTTATTATTTCCGGTTTGCTTGTTTTCACCGGTGTTGTCAGTGCATGGGCCGGGGACGAAGCACCTACGGTGCTGACCAACAAGGAGGCCATCGCATTGGTTCAAACCCATGCCGATTATGTCTGGACTCTGGTGGCAGCGGCACTGGTCTTTTTTATGCAGGCAGGATTCGCCATGGTGGAGGCCGGATTTACCCGGGCCAAAAACGCCATCAATATTATGATGAAAAACCTCATGGATTTTTCCATGGGCTCCCTGGCATTCTTTGCCGTGGGATTCGGTCTGATGTTCGGTGTTTCCAAAACCGGCTGGTTCGGGACTTCCGGGTTTTTTTTGAGTGATTTCAGCCCCGGCGGTGATCCTTGGGTACTGGCATTCTGGATGTTCCAGGTGGTCTTTGCCGCTACCGCCGCAACCATTGTATCCGGCGCTATGGCTGAAAGAACCAAATTTATCGGGTACTTGCTTTACAGTGTATTTATCAGTGCCCTAATCTATCCCGTGTTCGGAAGTTGGACTTGGGGAAGCCTCTATAAGGGGAGTGGGTGGCTTGAACGCCTTGGTTTCATTGATTTTGCAGGATCAACGGTGGTCCATTCGGTGGGCGGATGGGCGGCTCTGGCCGGTACCATTGTGTTGGGACCGCGTCTTGGCAAATACACCAAAGACGGTAAGGTCAAGCCGATTTTAGGGCACAATATGCCTCTGGCAGCTTTGGGGGTCTTCATTTTATGGCTGGGGTGGTTTGGTTTTAATCCCGGTTCCACCACTGCCGCCAACAAAGATATTGCCATGATTTTTGTCAATACCAATCTGGCTGCGGCAGCCGGTGCGGTCCTGGCCATGTTCACATCGTGGATTAAATTCGGCAAACCCGAAGTGGGCATGAGCCTCAACGGCGGCCTGGCGGGTTTGGTAGCCATTACGAGCCCTTGTGCGACAGTGACACCCGCGAGTGCCATCATCATTGGTGCTGCGGCCGGTGTAATTGTCGTATTGTCGGTTCTCTTTTTCGAAAAAATTCGAGTGGACGATCCGGTCGGTGCCATATCGGTACACGGTGTCTGCGGTGCCTGGGGAACTCTGGCTGCCGGGATGTTTAACATCGGCGGCACTTCAGCAAAAATTATCGGGGTTCAGCTTTTGGGCATTGGCGCCTGCTTTCTATGGGTGTTCCCAACAGCGTTTTTATTGTTCAAGGCGATCGATATAACCGTAGGTCTCAGAGTATCGGCAGAAGAGGAACTTGAGGGTCTTGACTTTGTCGAACACGGCGGCAGTGCCTATCCGGATTTTGAAGTTTCACATGCCGGTGGCATGGGAGCCTTTGGGGGCAAAGGTTTCCCCAAAATGGAAACTGCTTCTGAAACAATGCTTCGCAAGCCGGTGGAACAGACCTAGTTTAAACCCATGTTAAACGGTTCACGGTTTTGTAAGAAGGACACTGAGATTACAAAAAAATAAAAATCTAAACATATTCAAATTATGACACACTCGTAAAAAGTCTTTTGTGAGCGACATTTGAGCATTTGGGGAATCAACGTTTCAATCGGTGAAGCGTTAAAAATTTCAAACTGTTTGAGGC
>Ga0210134_1000004_pt1 | contig 35319 bp, 29 predicted proteins | sample RushSE_CattailNL_3_FD_185565 | JGI IMG/M metagenome (GOLD analysis project Ga0210134, IMG submission 185565) | Wetland microbial communities from San Francisco Bay, California, USA, that impact long-term carbon sequestration - RushSE_CattailNLB_D2... | ecosystem: Environmental > Aquatic > Marine... | reverse complement strand
ATTGTACGTGTCGTGCTCCCCAGGATCATACACGTCAGCTCCCGGCGCCAGTATGATCGATCCCACCTCTACCTCTATGCTCTCGTCCTGCTGAGAATGATCAATGGCATTCACCCCGCAAAACTCGGCACATATCTGGCAGCCGCCGGTTTTAAAGTGTATGCATTTGGTTCGATCGATCACCGGTGTATTGGGCACGGCCTGAGCATACTGCACATAAACCGGTTTGCGCCCTTTTAGCCCCATTTCGTACTCGGAAGGGATCGGTCTTACATCGTTTTCGGAAATACTGGACCGAAGTCTTTCATAATTGATATGCCCCGTAGGACAAACGGAGACGCAGGCACCACAGGAAAGGCACACTTCTGATTGGAGGTGGAAAGGCGTGTCCACTTTCATGTCCACACCCCTGCCGGTCAGCGCGATGGCACTGTTTCCCATCCGTTCGCATATCCGCGTGCACAGGCCGCAGAGGATACAGGTGTCGTCTTCTTTACTGAAACGAGGTTCTTCGATGTCGTATTTCTCGGCGAGTTTTTTAAGAATGTCTACGTTCGGACATCGGGCATACAGCAACTCCACAATGAGTTTGCGAATCTGGTGAATCGCTTCGGTATCGGTCTTTACTTCCATGCCTTCCCAGATGGGGTAGTTGCATGCGGTTACATATCGAACACGTCCGCCGTAATGCATTTCCACTGTACAGAGGCGGCACATGCCGGCCGGTTCGAGGGCTTTGTGATGGCAAAGGGTCGGAATCTCAATTCCATGTTCTTCAGCAACTTTAAGGAGATATTCACCTTCTTTCCCTTGGACTGTTTTTCCGTTGAGTGTAAAACTGATCATTGGGTTAACCTTCTTGTGTCTTTTATATTTTGTAAAGTCGGCTACTTGATAATGACGGCATTGAACTTACAGGCTTCGTAACAGATGCTGCATTTGATGCACTTATCCTGGTCCAGCTTGTGCGGCTCTTTTTTCTCGCCGGTAATCGCCTCCTGGGGGCATTTTAGGGCACACAGGTGGCAGCCGGTGCACGCTTCTTCATCGATTTCATAATGGAAGAGGTTTTTGCAGACCCCGGCCGGACATTTCTTGTCCTTAATATGGGCCTGGTATTCGTCCCGGAAATAATTAATGGTGGTGATTACCGGATTGGGCGCCGAAGTCCCCAGGCCGCACAGGGATGCTTTGGCGACCATATCACCCAGTTCTTCAAGGAGTTCTACGTCGCCCTCTTTTCCGTGTCCTTCACAAATGCGGGTCAGAATTTCCAGCATTCGTTTAATCCCCTCTCGGCAGGGATTACACTGACCGCAAGATTCATCTTTTAGAAAATCGAGAAAATAACGGGCCACATCCACCATACAGGTGTCTTGATCCATTACGATCATGCCGCCGGAGCCCATGATTGAGCCAATTTTTGTCAGTTCATCAAAATCGACACCCAAATCCAAGTACTGTTCGGGAATACATCCGCCGGAAGGCCCCCCGGTTTGAACGGCCTTAAATTTTTTCTTTTTTAGAACACCGCCGCCGATATCATAAATGATATTCCGCAATGTCGTACCCATGGTGACTTCCACCAATCCGGTATTTTTAATCTTGCCGACAAGGCTGAAAACCTTGGTCCCTTTACTGCGTTCAGTCCCCATTCCGGCGTACCACTGGGCCCCTTTGGAGATAATCGCCGGAACATTGGCATACGTCTCCACATTGTTCAGGTTTGACGGATTGTCCCTGAAACCTTTTTCAACGGTATGAACATATTTGGCCCTGGGCCTTCCCACTTTGCCTTCAAGAGAAGCCATCAGGGCAGTTGACTCCCCGCAGACAAAAGCACCCGCACCGGTAGAGATTTTGATATTAAAACTAAAATCCGTGCCGGCGATATTCTCACCCATCAGGCCGAATTTTTCAGCCTGCTTAATGGCGGTTACCAGGCGTTTTACGGCCAGCGGATATTCATTGCGAACATACACAAAACCATGATTGGAACCGATGGCAACGGCTGCAATTAACATTCCTTCCAATACGCTGTGAGGATCCCCTTCCAGGATGCTTCGATCCATGTAGGCGCCCGGATCTCCTTCATCGGCATTGCAAATGATATATCTTTCACCGTGATGTCTGGCGCATGTCGCCCATTTGACCCCTGTGGAAAACCCGCCGCCGCCGCGGCCTCTCAAGCCGGAATCTTTTATGATTTGAACAATCTCTTCAGGCTTATGATCAAAAAGCGCACGGAAAAAGGCAAAGTACCCTCCCCTGGCGATATACTCCTCAATGCAATCGGGATCGATATAGCCGCAATTTCTAAGCGCAATTTTGACCTGATTATTATAAAAGGGCGTATCTTCCAGAAACGGAATCTTCTCTATCGGGTCGACCTCCCGCATAGGATTTTCCACCTGGTCTTCCATTAAATTGCGGGGATCCCGAACCTGCCCGAGTATCCATTTGGTCTTTTTAAAATCGTTATCAAGATAGCTGTGAATCACATCGACAATTTTTTCGTCGGTAATGTTTTTATAGATAACTCTCGGTTTCCCGGTTTGAGCGATTTCAATCAGAGGTTCCGCCTCACAAAACCCCAAACAGCCCGTCTGGCTGAGCTGGATACCATTCCCTTGGGGAAATTCCTGCATGGCCTTTTCAAAGGCTGCCCTGGCACCCGCGGCAATACCGCAGGAGGCCATCCCAAAGAGAACCTTGGTGCCGTCGGGATAGTAAAGCCTGTTGCTGTATTCTTGTCTGATCTTCTCTAAATCTGCTGTTGATACGATTTTCATGCTTTTATCTCATATTTGACGTTTTATTCATATTTTTCCAGGATCTTTTCAACTTCATCCGCACCGATCCGGCCGTGGACGTCTTCGTTGACCTTCATGACCGGCCCCAGGCTGCAGCAACCGATACAGCGCACGCCTTCAAGGGTAAAACGCATGTCGTCCGTCGTCGCCTTGCCGTTCAGGTTCAACGTGCCCGTGATTCTTTCCCGCACCCTTTCACCCCCTCTAACATGACAGGCGGTTCCCAGACAGATGGAAATGATGTTTCGACCTTTGGGTTCGAGGCTGAACGTGGCATAAAATGTACCGACGCCGTAAATCTGGCTGTAAGGAATATTTATTTTTTCGGCAAGGTATTTGAGTGTCGGCTGTGGCAGGTAGTTGAAGCGTTTTTGAATCGCCTGGAGAATCATAATCAGGTTCTCTTTATCATTACCGAATTCTTCCTCAATGATCTTATCGAGTTCCAAATAATCGATTTCTGCTTCTTTTTCTGGTGTTTTTTTCGCAGGATTGACTTCTTTCATTTGCAAAATCCTTATCCGAGCGCTTATGCTTGATCCGCCAAAACGGGTTGGTAGATGACCGGGCAGTTTTCCACGCAACTGCCACAGCCGGTGCACAGATCCATGTTGATGCTTCGAGCACGCTTGTTGATTTTCACCTTAAAGTTACCCTCTTCCCCCGAAATGCTTTCCACATCTGCAAGGGTAATCAGTTCAATGTTGATATGCCGGCCGACCTCGACCAGTTTGGGCGAGATAATTCACATGGCACAATCATTGGTGGGGAATGTCTTGTCCAGCTGCGACATAATCCCGCCGATGGAACCGGATTTTTCAACCAGGTAGACATAGTACCCGGCATTGGCCAAATCCAAAGCAGCCTGCATTCCCGTGATCCCGCCGCCGACCACCATCACTGCTCCTGTTTTTTTATTTGACATTTTCTACTCCTGATTTAAAAAAGATGTGATTTCCGTAATATCGATCTGGTTCATGTGGATTCCCAATGTTTCTTCATCGATACCCAAACACAGGCCGAGGAGTTGTGGATAGACAATTGAAGCAAGGGCCTCACTGCCGTTTCGAGATATCATCATTTTCTGCACATGGTCAAATTGCAGCTGACAGTAAGGACAGGCGGCGCACAAGTAATCTGCGCCGGCTTTTTTCCCGTTTGTCAGTTTTTTGGCCGTAATATCCATCGAAAGATCGTCGTTCACACCCATTGCCGGCGCCCCGCAGCATTCCAGTTTGCTGACATAATCAATACTGTCGGCACCCGTCACCTCTACCAGTTTGTCAAATAGAGAGGGGGCCACCGGATCGTCAAACTGGGTGACCTTGCTCGGGCGAAGTGCATGGCATCCGTAATGGGTTGCGATCTTAAGTCCTTTAAAGGATTTGGAGATATTGTTTTCGATCTCATCGATTCCCACGTCATGATACAGTACGGAGAGAAAATGCTTGACCTCAAATTTACCTTCGTACCGCAGGCCTTTTTGCGCAAGGGCGTGTTTGATCTCTTCCTGAAAATCTCCTTCTTCCTTTAAAAAATGTTCGGCTTCCTTGAGGCTGCCGAAACAACACTTGCACAGCACCATGATGTTCAAGCCCGATTTTTCAGCCCTTGCCAGATTCTCGGAAGCGCTAAGGAGAAAGGCCTTCCGGTCCAAATTGCGTACGGGATAACCGCAGCATTTAAAATCCCGGTTGTCGACAAGCTGAATACCGAGCTTCCGCATTACCGCTCTTGCAGCGGTTTCATACTGAACAACTCTGGCAGGTATATTACATCCTAAAAATAATGCGTATTTCATAATGATATCCTTTTCATTATGTCATGTTGGATTCGCTCAAACTGCTGTTGAAGCCGCAGCATCTTCTTCCGAAGTCCTGCTGGCATTTTTAACGGCAAGATTTTTTAACTGAAACAGAATGTCCGTCACCTTCACATTCTGTGGGCAGTGTTCCTGACATTGATAACAGGTCACACAATCCCAGAGCATCCGTGGACCAGTTGCCATTTCCGTCAGGCTTAATGCGAGGCAATTCATGATCTGATGGGGCAGCAATCCCAGTACTTCTTGAGGGTTTTCATAGTTCATCACCACCGGACACACCGTGGTGCAGTTCTGACATCCAAAACAATGTACAAATGTATCGGAACCGGGCAATCGATCCAAAACATCTTTATCCCGGTCTGAAAGCGAAATCGGGGTGGTTTTATCCATCACCTGTTCAAAATTGCCGGCAACCGCGCGACTGGCCGTTTCAATGGGTTTTCGATAATCATCCGCAGCAATCTTGTCCCGATTCAACCCGCGATAAAAGGAAAACGGAGACAGCGTCAACAGCTCCGGTATCCCTCTTTGAACCAGATCCTCTCTTACATTGAACCACAATTCTTTAAGATTGATGCCGGACGGGCAGACCACCGTGCACCGATCACAGTTCGTGCACAGGTAAACACCTTCTTGTATGGCATGCAATTTTTCGTCGGAAAGATCTTTTCCCCTGGCCAGTGCTTTGAGAAAGACCATCTTTTCCGAAGGCAGGATATATTCATTTCCCAGGACATCAAACGCCGTGGATGCGGAGCACCGCAGGCTACATGTACCACAATGTGTACAGGCATCCAGTTCCATGACCTGTCGGGTTACAATGTTCGCAGGGTCGGATTTTTCTTTTTCCATTACCGCATTGGCAAGCAGACTCACCGGGGTGGATATGATATGAAACATCTTGGAAAAGGGAAGATAGGCCATACCGATAAAACATGCCAGGAAATGGATATACCAAAGGATTTCCGATGTCCCGACATTGTCCAGTGCCAAAGCAAACGGTTTTATTGTTTTGGCAACCGCATAGCCCGTAAACGCCCATGCCGGACGAGAATGACATTCGGCACAATTGGCATCGTGGCTGTCCTTTCCCTGCTCCAGGATCTCCTCGTCAAAGGGGCCTTGCACATTCGGAGAAACAACGTCAAATTTTTCAACCCAGTAGCTTTCAAGCGCCTCTATTTCTTCGGCATCACTGTCTTCATCGAGTCCGGCGTAATCCGTCACCATTCCCTGAAATTCCGTATAAGACGTAATTTTGGCACCTTCCAGAAGGATGCCGGAAAAGATAATCACCACTACAATAAAGATCGCATAGCCATCCATTCCGCTGGTTTTAAGCCTCGGCACTTTCATGATAAATCGTCGAAATATCGCGATACCGATACCGACGACGACCATAAAACCGAAGAGATCTCTTAAAAACATGAATGGATTGACGGTTGAATAGTAATCGGAAAAGATCTTTGCAGAGATAAAGTTTTCCAGGGCATGCATCAAAAGAAGGAGCATAAATCCGCCATACAGGAGCATGTGCATCAACCAACGCAGAAAATCTTCTTTTAAAATCCTCTTTTGCAGAATGACATCCAGAATAAAGGCTTTGATTAAAAGCAAAATTTTTGAACTGAAAATAACACCGGCAGTTCCTTTGACGGCCGCGGAAAATCTCTGAGACGGTGTGTAGTCCTGGGCTGAAATGCCGATTTTCAAGGAAAACCAGGTATAAACCTTATAAATCAGCCCCAGAATAAATATACCGAGAGAAATATAAAGAAGCACATTAAAAACCATATGACAGACCTCCAAAATTTAGCTTAAAGGATAGATGGTCTTAAACAGCGTTACGGCCTCGATCCTCGATTGTTGGATTATGGATTCTAAAGCAATTTTAATATAAAGTATCAAAAATTTTGTCAAACGATAATTAATGATTTCGAAAAAAGAAACCTTCTATTTTTTTTGAATTATCTATACGATAGGAACACATTGTAAGGGTCGTAATTGGGTCAAATGGTCGAATTTTGATGTTCCTGTCATACTTTTTCTGGATTATCTATACGATATGAACGCATTATAAGGGTCTTAAAACGGTCAAACCATGGAGTGTATCTAAAGAACGGTTTCTATCTCTTGGGCGATTCTAAGGGCGGCCTCTTTGGGATTGCTTGCATTTCTGATGGGACGGCCGACCACAATAAAATCCGATCCGCTTCCGATGGCCATAGCCGGCGTAGTAACCCGCTTTTGATCATCCGTTTCCATTTCATCCCAAATTGGACGTATCCCCGGGGTCACGGCGATAAAATCCCGGCCAAAGGCCTGTTTAATCATCTTAACTTCCCGTCCGGAACAGACGATACCGATACAGCCCGCAGCTTTGGCTTTGGCCGCTCTTTCAACCACGAGTTTGTTAAGATCCTCATAAAACACCTTTTTAAACCCGGCATCCTTAATGTCTTCACTTGCAACGCTGGTTAAAAGCGTAACCCCAAGAACGCCGACCCTGCCCTTGGCACCGCCAACCGCAGCTTCAAGCATTCTAACGGTCTCTCCGCAATGAACCGTTGTAAATGCAACGCCCAGATCTGCAATACATTCCATGGCACGAAACACCGTTTCCGGAATATCATGAAGTTTAAGATCTAAAAACACATCCGCATTTCCTGATGCTTTAATGAAATCAATAAGTCCCGGCCCGGATCGGATAAAAAGTTCCAGCCCCACCTTGAACATGCCCACCGATTCCGACAGCACTTCAACATATTCCTTGGCCGCCTTTTCGGTCGGAACATCCAGCGGGAAAATGATATAATCTTTTGCCCGTTTCATCTTTTAACCATTCGCCTTTTTAAGTCATTTCGCAATAACATTCAAAGCACCGGAAACCACTTTAGCGACCATGGTCAGCATGCCGGGTTGACGATAAAAGCGGTTTTCGACAAAGTTGTCCACGGCCTCCACGGTGCATGGGAAACATTTCACATTCAATTCTACATAGCGCATAATTTTGCGTCCATAAAGAGGATTTTACAGCAAGTGTTTCACATTCATAATAAATCTATTGAAATAACAGATGTTAAAATGCTATGAAGTCTATTTTAAAAGACCGTTCCTAAATTTCGAGACATCTTTTGGGGAAACAATGAACATCACCGAAAACCAACAAACGCTCTTACGAATGCTTCCCGGCGTAGACCATATCGTTGAGATGGTGAAGACCGACACATTCTTTGACCGTGTTCCAAAATCTGTGCTGGTCCGTTCGACCCGCTCCGTTATTGAAAACCTCCGAACCATTATTTTGGATAACCAACAGAACATCATGGAAGCCGAGCTCTCCGATTCCGAAATCCTCGGCAAAATAAAAGAAAGTGTCCGTAAAGCAATGACACCGAAATTGACCCGCATCATCAATGCCACAGGCGTCGTTGTCCATACCAACCTTGGTCGCTCCTTGCTTGCCGATGATGCCATTGAAAATCTTTTAACCATTGCTGGCAGATATTCCAATTTGGAGTTCGATTTATCAAAAGGAGCCCGGGGATCCAGGTACAGTATCGTTGAAGACATCCTTTGCGAGATCAGCGGCGCTGAATCCGCGATGGTGGTTAACAACAATGCCGGCGCCGTCTTCCTTTCTTTGGAAACCATCGCTAAAGGTAAAAAAGTGATTGTTTCAAGGGGGGAGCTTGTGGAGATCGGCGGATCATTCAGAATCCCTGATGTAATGGCCAAGAGCGGCGGAATTTTAAAGGAAGTCGGCACCACGAACCGTACCCATCTTAAAGATTATGAAAACGCCATTGAACACGACACGGCCCTTCTGTTAAAAGTCCACACCAGCAACTACAGCATTGTCGGATTTACCGCCGATGTTTCTCTTGAAGAACTGGTCGATCTGGGTGCAAAATATTCGATCCCGGTTATGGAAGATCTTGGCAGCGGAACTTTTGTAGATTTTTCCAAGTACGGCCTGTTAAAGGAACCTACGGTTCAGGAATCGGTGAAGGCAGGTGCAGACATCGTTACTTTCAGCGGGGACAAGCTTCTCGGCGGACCCCAGGCAGGCATCATTGTCGGTAAAAATGATCTCATTCAAAAAATCAAAAAAAATCCCATCAACAGAGCGCTTCGAATTGATAAACTCACCCTTGCCGCACTTGAAAGCACGTTACGGCACTACAGAAACATAGACCAGGAAATGGCTTCCATCCCGACCTTACGTTTAATGACACTCCCTTTGGATCACATTGAATCCAATGCTAAAGCGCTTTTGAAGATGCTCAAAAATATCGGCGATTCCAGATTATCGGTAAATCTCATCGATATATTCTCACGACCCGGCGGCGGTTCGCTTCCACTTTTAAAAATCCCCAGCAAAGGGGTGGGAATTAAAGTACGGGGAATTTCTGCCAATGCCGTTGAAAAACAGATGCGAGACAATGAATGGCCCATTATTGGACGAATCGAAGAAGATCTCTTTATCATGGATCTCAGAACCATACTCGATGACGAACTGCAAGTTATTGAAAGTGCTTTTAAACATATGCTGAAAAAGGTTTGGTCATGACACATCGGAAAACTGAACTGTTTCACAATCGCTCTTCCAGCGGGCAGTTTCTCTTTTGCAAAACAGCCGCCAAGTCCAAAAAAGATACAACCGACGTTTTCTCTTCGGTTGGGTCGGAAAAAATTTTAAAAGCATTCCCGGATATTCCGGTTGGGAAAGATTTTATCGAAAAAGCCGTGACCCGGCTCGAATCTTCGGCAGAATTTGATGCCATGGTTGTTAAAATTGACCGTCTGAACCATAACGACACAGAAACGGTCGGTAACGATGAGATTGACCTTTGGCTCGATATCGCCGGTGTCATTGATACCATATGCAAGCATGAAAGCGGGATGTGGGGTCGGCTTGATCGGGGAATGTTCGGATGTTTTTTTGCCAAAAAAAATCAGACGTCTCCCCAGGAACTCGCCCAAAAAATTAAAAACATCCTGGCAGAAACAACACGTGATACCGTCTCTATTGGAATTGCCTCATATCCGACGATCAATTTTAAAAGAGACCAAATCCTGGATAATGCAGCCAAAGCAGTTGATCATGCTTCATTCTATGGACCTGACAGCATTGTTTCCTTTGATGCCGTAAGCCTGAACATCAGTGGGGACAACCTGTATCAGGGTGGCGACATCGACGGTGCCATCAATGAGTTCAAAACAGCGATCATCCTCGACCCTTCGAACGTCAACATTCACAACAGCTTGGGGGTATGTTACGGTGTTTTAGGTGATTACGGGAAAGCCCTGAAAGAATTCAAAGCGGCCCTTCAAATTGATTCTGATGAGGTTATGGCGATGTACAACATCGGTTTGGTGAAAATGTTGACCGGCAAGAACTCCGAAGCGCTAAAATACTTCCTGGACGCAGACAAGAAAAAAGAGGAGGATATCTACGAAATTGCATTTCAAACCGGAAGGATCTACCTGAACATAGGAAAACCGGAAATGGCGAAAACGTTCATCGAAAACGCCGTAAAACTGAATCCCGAATCAGGGCCTGCGTTGCGTTTATTGGGTGAATGCTGCGCCGCCTTGAATATGACGGATGAGGCGATTTCGGCATATAAAAAGGTCATTCGAAAAAACCCGAACGATGCCGAATCGTTATCAGCCCTGGGCTATCTATTTGACCTTTTGGGTGAGAATCCTGAAATTACGACTATCTTTTGCCAGCAGAGTGTCGATATTGAACCCGATAACGGTCTTTATCGATACCGGCTTGGCAGCCTTTATCTTAAAAGAAATCAGCTTGAAGACGCCCTGTTACAGTTCCAAGAGGCCCACGACCTGGGGCACGACTCTAAGAAGCTGATTAAAAAAATTAATAAATTGATACGGGATACGTGATACAGGATGCGGAAGTCAGGATGCAGGATACAGGGTATCATATGAGTTGAACTTAGGGGCTTCGCCCCAACTGGAATAGTGGAATAAATGAAAAACATTATTCTGAATACACTTAAAGAGAGCATCGACGTCAAAGAACGGTTCATTACAGGCAATATCGATCTCATTCAAAAGGGAGCGGATTTACTTGCCACATCGATTGCATCCGGTCATAAAATCCTGATCTTCGGAAATGGGGGGAGTGCCGCGGATGCACAGCATATTGCCGCCGAATTCGTTAACCGGTTTCAGATTGAACGGCCGCCGCTTGCGGCCTTGGCCTTAACCACGGACACCTCCATAATAACCAGTATCGGAAACGATTACCATTTTGAGGACATATTCCTCAAACAGATCTTGGCACTGGGGAGAAAGGACGATGTCGCCATTGGAATCAGTACCAGCGGCAACTCCAAAAATGTTAACAAGGCCGTTCTTGCGGCAAAAAATATCGGGATGTTCACCATTGGGCTAACCGGTCGGGGCGGTGAACTGGCGGATTGCGCAGACCTTGTCTTCGCAGTAAAATCAGACATCACCGCAAGGATTCAGGAAACCCATATCACATTAGGCCATATACTCTGCGATCTTGTGGATCGGATCTTGTTTCCTGAAAAATTCGCAAAAAGTCTTTTGTGAGCGACATTTGAGCATTTGGGGGATCGGCGTTTCAAACGGTAAAGTGTTAAAAATTTCAAGCTGTTTGAGGCGCTTGCGCCGAGTTCTTGAAATTTAGCGGCACCGATGGTAACGCCCCCAAATGATCACGGAGCGAACAATATCGGCTTTTTACGAAACCGTCAAAATTATGAAAGCACAAAAATTACCTGATAATTGTGATAGATATGCCACAAAAATTTAAACCGATCGATTTGAGCCGGGTAAAAACCTACCCGCTTTCCCAAAGAAAAAGTAAAGTATCCAAAGCCGATTTTGCAAAAACATGGCAAAAAGGATCCGATTTCAAGGAATTCCTTGAAGGTCTTCCGGACATACTTGCCGGAAGCCATGTCAAATCCGTCATTTCTGCCATTGCCAAAGCATTTCGAAATCACAAAACCATCGTTCTTGCAATGGGGGCCCATGTTATCAAAGTGGGTCTGAATCCCATCATTATCGACCTTATGGAACGTGGAATTATAACGGCGGTCGCAATGAATGGGGCGGGCATTATTCATGATCTTGAACTTGCGATGGCAGGACAGACATCCGAGGATGTATCAGCGTCCCTGGGAAGCGGCGCCTTTGGTATGGCCAGGGAAACGGGTGTTTTTTTATGTGACGCCATCTGTCAGGCCGGAAAAACCTCCAGTGGTCTCGGCGAGGCCATTGGTACTGCCATGATCGAAAAAAAACTCCCGAACCTGGAACAGAGTATTCTTGCTGCGGGCGTACGACTCGAAATACCCGTAACGGTTCATGTGGCATTTGGAACCGATATCATTCATATGCATCCCGGGTTTGATGCAAAATCTGCCGGCGAGGCAACCCACAGAGATTTTCGCACTTTCGCATCCGTCATCAGCACCTTGGAAGGAGGGGTCTATCTGAATGTGGGATCTGCCGTCGTACTACCGGAGGTATTTTTAAAGGCAATCACTCTTGCGCGGAACCTCGGGCATCACCTTGATGAATTCACCACGGTAAATATGGATTTCATCATCCACTACCGGCCCATGACCAATGTTGTCATCCGCCCGACAGCCGGCGGTGGACAGGGTTTTAATCTTATTGGCCACCACGAGATCATGCTGCCGCTTATTGCCGCCGGCGTTATTGAAGAGATACGTTGATCGCATCGATTCAGCTTTAAAGTGTATCGTATTCAAAACAAGTGTAACGATTGCTGTTGATTTAATAATTTTGATGATTATAGTATTGGTTTGCCGATTTTTGAAAAGATCGGCAAACCAATGCATGTCTTCGCAATAAATGGAAAGTTGACCTGTTTTCTATATTAAATTTATTGAAAAGATATAAAAATTTTTCTGTGCCAAGGAGTAATTTTCAATGCCGATTTACGAATACCACTGTGATAAATGCAATAAAGATTTTGAGTGCCTGGTTTTTGGGAACGAACAGCCGGATTGCCCGTCATGCAATAGCAAAAAAGTGAAAAAACTTATGTCAGCATCTACCTTCTTCAGTAAGGGAGGACATGGAAAAACCGTCAAGGCTGCTGCCGGAGCATCATCCTGCACCGGATGTGCGGCAACCAGCTGCACGAGTTGCGGTCACTGATGAAACGAACGCTTAAAATAGGAACCAGAGGAAGCAAGCTCGCTTTATGGCAGGCAAACTGGGTCAAATCGGCCATTGAAGTTAAACATCCATCTCTTTCTATTAAGCTTGTAACGATAAAGACAACGGGAGACAAGATTCTCGATGTGCCCCTTGCCAAAGTGGGCGGCAAAGGTCTTTTTGTAAAAGAAATCGAAGACGCACTTTTAAACGAAAAAATAGACATCGCTGTTCACAGCATGAAAGATATGCCGGCTGAAATACCGAAAGGGTTGTGTATCGGCGCGATCCCTGAGCGAGAAACCCCACAGGATGTTCTGATTTCAAAAAACAATACGCCCCTCTTAAAACTCGAGCCTAGTGCCAAGGTCGGCACCAGCAGCCTTCGTCGGATGGCACAGCTTCTCCACGCGAGACCGGATTTGAAGGTATTGCCTTTAAGAGGGAACCTGGATACGCGACTAAAAAAACTTAAAACAAAGGACTTTGATGCCATAATCCTGGCCGCCGCCGGTGTCAAACGCCTGGGACTTGAAAACAGGATAACAGAATACCTGGACGAAAAAATCATGCTTCCTGCAGTCGGTCAGGGCGCCCTCTGCATAGAGGTTAGACTGAATGATCCCAAAGTCGGGCCAATTATCGATGCACTTGAACATCCACAAACACGATCGATAATTATGGGTGAACGTGCATTTTTAAACCGTCTTGAAGGCGGTTGTCAGGTGCCCATTGCCGCACATGGAAAAATCGAATCAGACACATTTGTGCTTTCCGGACTTGTGGCCACGATTGACGGCAGAACGCTTATCAGAGAGACCCTTACCGGACCTGAAACTTCATCCGAAAGCATTGGGATAGAACTTGCGGAACGGTTGGTTTCAATGGGCGCTGAAGAAATCATCAAAACCCTAAAAAACGAACTGATTGAAAACCATGAGCGGTAAAGTTTATCTGGTCGGTGCAGGCCCCGGCGATCCGGGCCTGATTACCGTAAAGGGCTTGGAATGTATCCGAAAAGCCGACGTGCTCATCATCGATTATCTGGCATCACCCACCCTGTTACAATATGCATCCAAGGATGCTGAGATTATTTATGTCGGCAAAAAAGTCGGAGATCACACCTTTTCTCAGACTGAAATTAACGCACTGATTATCGAAAAAGCCCAAACGGCTTCAACGGTCGTGCGGCTCAAGGGGGGCGATCCGTTTATATTTGGACGCGGCGGCGAAGAAGCGGCAGAACTGGTAAATGCGAACATTCCTTTTGAAATTGTACCCGGTGTAACTTCAGCCATTGCGGTTCCGGCCTATGCCGGGATATCACTAACCCACAGAAATCACACGTCCACAATTGCTTTCGTAACCGGCCATGAAGATCCCACCAAAAAAGAATCACGAATAGACTGGGGAGCCCTTGCAAGCGGCATCGGCACCATTGTATTTTTAATGGGCGTCAAAAATTTAGAGCGTATTGTTCAGCAGCTTATTAAACATGGTATGAGCCCTGATACACCCATAGCGCTCATTCGCTGGGGAACCACACCCAGGCAAATCACTGTTACCGGAACTCTCGATACGATCGTTGAGCGTGTGAAACATGCCGGCCTCAAACCCCCTGCCATTATTGTCGTGGGTGATGTTGTTAAACTGAGAAAAACCTTAAACTGGTATGAAAACCGGCCGTTGATGGGGCGAAGCATCGTGGTTACCCGGGCCAGGGAACAGGCCAGCGATCTGGTCAACCGTCTTTCCGAACTTGGTGCAGAGTGTATTGAATGCCCAATGATAAAAGCAGCGCCGCCCGATGATTTTAAACCATTGGACATGGCCATCGATAATCTTTCATCCTATGCGTGGCTGGTCTTTACCAGCGTTAACGGAGTGAATTTCTTCTTTAACCGGCTGTTTGAAAAAAACCGGGATGTCCGCGACTTAAACCGTGTTCGTACAGCGGTCATCGGACCGGCAACGGCCAAAAGACTTTTTGATTTTGGACTTAAAAGCGATGTTGTTCCCGAAAGTTACAGGGGTGAATCCGTTGTCAAGGCATTTGCAAAAGAAGATATTATCGGGAAAAAGATACTGCTGCCGCGCGCAAAGGAAGCAAGACCGGTTCTACCGCTGGAACTTGCCAGAATGGGAGCTGTTGTTGATGACGTTGAAGCCTACTGCACCAAAGCGGTCAAAGACGATGCCGCTGTTATTTTAAAACGACTCGAAGAACGAACCATTGATATGATTACATTTACAAGCTCGTCCACCGTTAAAAATTTTCATGCCTTTCTCCCGCCTGAGCGTTTTAACAGCCTGGTACAGGGCGTCACCATTGCAAGCATCGGCCCGATAACCGCCGATACCGCCCGAAATTTGGGATTTGACGTTCATATCGTCGCCGAATCTTATACCATACCGGGATTGTGTGAAGCGATTCAACAATACTATCATAAAACTGAGTGCGCTAATTCGTAAGTTCGATGACGTATTTTTATCAGATTTAAATTTTATGTGGAGAAAAAATGGCAAAACACACACACCACCATGTCGAAACGTATGAAGGTCTCGTTGGGCTCGGCCTGGATCGAAAAACCGATGAAAATACGATCATCTATTATCTTCAGAAATTCTCGGATGATACACTCATGAACATTTTGGCAACGAGGCTGTCTGATGAAGAACTGGAAGAAATATTTTCTCTTCTGACACGAATCCTTAAAAAACACCTCAAGGATTCGGAGTATCACATCCTCTTCTTAAAAGAAAATCACGTATAATTCGGGAGGTAAAGAGATGTTCACGGAAAAACAGCTCGACAGGTATGCGGATGTGTTGCTGTGGGCGCTTAAAACAGCCAGAACCAATAGATTCAAAAAAAATGATATTGTGCTCATCCGTTACGGAACGCCTGCCTTACCGCTTGCTGAAACTGTTTACGCAAAACTTTTAGACATGGGAATTCATCCTGTCCTTCGTACAAACCTCACTGCAAATATGGAACAAAACTTTTTTGAACGCTCAAATCACCGGCAGATTACTTTTGAGCCGCCCGGTGAAAAAGAACTTTTTAACCGGTTAAATGGCGGCATCTTTCTGAATGCACCTGAGTCTATAACACATTTGAGTCATATCGATCCCAAAAAAATCGGCAAGTTTGCCGTAGCCCGAAAATATCTGCGCGATATCCTCGATGCCCGGGATCAGGTAGGTAAATTCGGATGGACCCTGTGCACCTACCCCACAAAAGAACCGGCCGGACATGCCAAGCTTTCTTTGAAGGCCTATGCCGCTCAAATTACAAGGGCTTGTTTTCTGGATAAAATTTCTCCGGTTTCCCATTGGCAAGATATTTATCATGGTGCAACATCCATTAAAAAATGGCTCAACCGAATGAAAGTGAATTTCTATCATATTGAATCAGAAAATCTGGACCTCAAGATAACACCGGGAGAAAAAAGAAAATGGATCGGCATTTCCGGCCACAATATTCCGAGCTTTGAAATATTTCTCTCACCGGATTGGAGAGGCACCCAGGGAATTTACTATGCGAATCAGCCCTCATTTCGAAGCGGCAACTATGTAAAAGGGGTAAGGCTCGAGTTTAAAAAAGGGAGCGTGGTTAAAATCGAAGCTGAAGAGGGGGAAGATTTTGTCGTCAAACAGCTTTCAATGGACAAAGGGGCCAACAAGATCGGTGAATTCTCTCTGACTGACAAACGATTCTCGAAAATCAATACCTTTATGGCAAATACGCTTTTTGATGAGAACTACGGCGGCAAATACGGCAACTGTCATCTGGCGGTGGGTTCTTCCTATGTCGATACGTATAACGGGAATCTAAAGGAATTGACTATGGAGAATAAGAAAAAGCTCGGTTTCAATGATTCGGCTCTCCACTGGGACCTTGTCAATACTGAAAAGAAAAGGGTTATCGCACATCTTGTTTCCGGCAAAAAGAAAACCATCTACGAAAACGGCATATTTTCAATTTAAGAATTCATCCTATCAAACGGGTTCAACTCCGGCAAACAACCTCAATAAAACCGTCAAACTTATACCTTGTATTTACCAAAATCATCCGGAGAAAGGTTTTCAAGATATTCCGCCCATTTTTTCCCTTCTTCGCTTTTGTTTAATACCTCATAATCACCTTCAACCATCTGAGATTTCTCAAAGATTTTATCATCCACATAAATAGGAGCGTCAAACCGAAGTGCAATGGCAATCGCATCGCTCGGACGGGCATCCATGTTGAAACTTTTTTCTTTGGATACAAAATATATCCTGGCATAAAACGTGTTATCCTTTAAATCACAGACTTCAACCTTCGATACCACCATATCCAGATTGTCGATAAAATTTTTGAAAAGATCATGTGTCATGGGCCGGTCGAATTTGATATTTCTGAGCGCTGAAGCAATGGATGTCGCTTCGAGCAACCCAATCCATATCGGAACCGCTTGATCACCTTCCACCGATTTTAAAATAATAATGGGCGTGTTTGATGTCGGGTCTATTGCCATACTCGCAATATTTACTTCACGCAACATAACTCTTCTCCTCTCAAACCAAACGCAGTTGGTTCTTTGCTGTCTGTCCTGCCCCACAGTGAATGGGAAAATGCTTCTAAAATTCTGACATTCAACATCTGTCCCACCACGCTTTCATCACAGGAAGTTATGTCATGACTTTGGTAAAAGTTCACGATTTTGTTTGTTGATGTCCGCCCGGTCCACTGGGCGCCCTGACTGCTGTTTTGTGTATTTATTCGATTTTGTTTTTTGCTGAAACCTTCCACAAGAACCGATTGTATCGAGCCTTTCAGTGCTTTGTTTTTGGAAGACGTAAAATAATCTTGCAGATCCAGTACGTGCTGCAATCTTTCTTTCTTTTCATCTTCCGGAATTTTCCCCGAGAATCGAGCAGCCGAAGCGTTTGGGCGATCAGAATATTTAAATGCAAACAAACCATCAAATTCAACCGTGCCGATCAGGTCGAGGGTTTCATTGAAATCTGACCGGGTCTCTCCTGGAAAACCGACGATAATATCGGACGTAATTGCAATCTCGGAACAAGTATTGCGTAGTTTGTCAACTTTTTCAAGATATATCTCCCGTGTATATCTCCGGTTCATCCTTTTCAGGATCCTGTTTGAACCCGACTGTATCGGCAGATGAATATGATGGCACAATTTGTCAAGATCCTTAAATGCGGCGATCAGGTTTTCCGAAAGATCTTTAGGATGTGAGGTGGTAAACCGGATTCTTAAAAGCCCGTCAACATCGTTAATACGCCGTAAAAGTTCGGGAAATGTGCAAAGGCCTTCCTTTATCCCGTAACTGTTAACGTTCTGGCCCAGCAGCGTTACCTCCCGTACCCCGGACTCAACAAGACACCGAATTTCGTTGATGATATTCTCTGGATTCCTGCTGGTTTCTCTGCCGCGGACATAAGGAACGACACAGTAAGTACAATAATTATCGCATCCCTGCATGATGGTCACAAAGCGCGACACCTCTCCATTATCAATTCCGTTTGTGACAAAATTCAACTCTTTAATCTGATCCGACATCTCAATATCGACAATACGGCATTTCTTCGACGCGATGGTTTGTATGGCAATGGGCAGCCTATCGATAGCGTTTGTCCCGAAAACAAGATCAAGATGCGGCACACGCTCTAAAATCTTTGCACCTTCCTGCTGCGCCACACACCCGCCGACTCCAATGATCAGATCAGGTTTTTTTTTCTTCAGACCGGCCAGTCTTCCTAAAAAACTAAACACTTTCTGTTCGGCCTTTTCCCTGATGGCACAAGTATTCACGATAATCAGATCCGCATTTTTAATGGAGGAGGTGATTTCATATCGTAAAGACTTTAATCCCTTGGCGATTTGTTCGGAGTCATAAACATTCATCTGACAACCGATGGTATTAATATATAAATATTTTGTTTTCATCTATTATACAAAATCTTGGATGATCGTGTCTTTTTTGAGATCCTGCAAAATTGTTTCCACCTCATCTTCACATCCGGGAGCAATTCGGAGCAAAACGATTCCTTGACGGGCGTCGATGGTGGTCAGGGTTGCGATACCATCATACGCCTCTAAGATGAATTTTAAAAAACAGATCTCTTTGCGATCAATGCGAAAATATTTTTTTATCGTTTTCACTCTCAGTCTTAAAACATAAGATTATTACTCAAGTTTCGCAACCGAAATTAAAAGCAAGTCCAACGTTACGCAATTTTTATTTTTACTATCATCTTGCTCTTTAGAGTTTCAATAAAAAAAGTCCGGACGAACAAGCCGACAAATGATGATATATGGCCATAATAGGTATTTCTGTCCGATAATCCTCCACCGGCAAAAAGATATCTTGTTGTCTGAAGCCGCTGATATTTTGAGCTTTTTTAGAAAAATGCGCGTTGACATCGGACATCGCCTTCGATATATGAATGATAAAGGTACGTATAATTCTCCAGAATTTTTAAAGAGTAAAAATACATTTTGGAGCCGAAGAGTGTTTTATATCCAAAATTTCTGATATGTTATGAGGCTTTAGAAAAATTGGACGTTGACATCCCACACCGCCACCGGTATATGAATTTTATTGAATTGCTTGGCAAGCTAATTTCGGAGGATATAAGGCAATAAATTTTTTGATGAAAAAAGAGTGGCAGATACTTCAGCCTGGCATTCATTTGGTCGAAAAACTTTGCGAAATCCTCAATTGCCATCCTGCCGTTGCCTCAATCCTGATCAATCGCAATGTTTCTTCCACGGAAGATATATCAAATTTTTTCAACACGTCCCTCAGCCGGTTAAGCCCGCCCTTTTCCATTAAGGATATGGATGTCGCGGTTGACCGGATTTCAGCCGCCATAGAGCGAAAAGAAAAAATCCTGATTTTTGGAGACTATGACGTTGACGGAATTACCGCCACAACCATCCTTCTGGAATTTTTCCGTTCAGCCGGTGCGGATGCGTCTTACTATATCCCTCACAGAATAACGGAAGGGTTCGGTCTGAAAACAGACCATATTTCAAATTACGCACTACCGAATGGCATAAACCTCATTATCACTGTTGACTGCGGTTCTGACAGTCACGATGCAGTTAAAGCCGCAATTGATGCAGGAATTGATGTCATCGTTACCGATCACCACATCATATCGGACACGATCCCTCCTGCCCTCGCAGTGGTAAACCCCAAACGGAACGACTGTCCATCCGGTTTTCACGACCTTGCCGGAGTTGGCGTGGCGCTTTATCTATTGATCTGCCTCCGGAAAAAGCTTCGAGACACAAATTTCTGGCAGAACCGTCCGGAACCCAACCTAAAAAGGTACTGTGATCTTGTCGCCCTTGGCACACTGGCCGATATGGTTCCTTTAACATATGAGAATCGGATACTTTCTACTGCGGGAATGCGTATGATTCGTTCGACGGGCCGGCCCGGTCTGAATGCACTGATAGAGGTTTGCGAAATCAATAAACATACCATTGACAGCGATGATATCGCTTTCTACCTGGCCCCCATTTTAAACTCAGCAGGTAGAATAGATCACGCTTCAACGGCTGTTGAACTTCTTTGTGCCAGTGATACCCAGACGGCACGGAAAATTGCCCATTCGCTCAACCGTCTGAACCAGAATCGGCGCAGCATTGAAAATACAATACTCACCCAAGTCAACGATCACTTAAAGAATAACCCGCATCTGCTCCTGAAAAACACGCTGGTCCTGGCCCACCGAAACTGGCATTTAGGGATTCTTGGGATTGTTGCATCAAGAATTATGAAAAAATATTTTCGTCCGGTTGTCCTGATCACGACAGCAGACGGAATCGGGAAAGGCTCGGCGAGAAGCATTCCTGAAATCAATCTATATGAAGGTTTGTCGGCATGTGCAGACGACATTGAAACCTTCGGCGGGCACTCAACGGCAGCCGGCCTTGAAATTAAGGCCGGGAAGATAGACCGGTTCAAAATCCACTTTGAAAACGTTGTGAACCGTATGGCAAAATCATCTGTTTTTAAACCGAAAATTGCCATCGATTACAAACTCGACTTTGCCGATATTTCAAACAAACTGATGGATGAGCTTGAATCGTTGAAACCGTTTGGCACAGGAAACCCTGCGCCGCTCTTCATGACTGAAAATGTCAGGATTGTATCTTCAAAGATTGTGGGCCAAAATCACAGAAGCATGGTTTTAGATCAATCCGGGAAAAAGTCAGGTAATCCCTTACACGCAATCCAATTTAACATCGATACCCGTATTCCTTTGACGGACAATTTTGATCGGATTGCCTACCGTCTTCGATGGAATCGATGGAGCAGAAGTAAAAAAGCTGAAGTTGTTATTGAAGAAACGTAACATCAGGGGCTTAAACATTTTTCTTGCAATAGACTATTCTTGGAATTATTATTACGTTTGTAATATAAAAACCAAATTGAATGTTACATTAAAGGTGAAATATTATGGCCAAAGTATTTCGACCCAGCAGTCGTGAAACAAAGATTCTGTCAAGAATTGAGTCTTCAAAAGAATTTGCCCGAAGAAAAGCGATAGAAAACGCAAGAGACTGTATTGAACCCCTTTCCAACGCCATTGCCATGAAACTCGTCGAGAATAACCTAGTAGAAACCACGAATAAAAATGTTCTCGAAGAACAGATAACAAAATGTATTGAAAAGCTGAGCCGCAGCGACGAATTTGATATCGACTATAAGATTGCACCATTTAGAAACCTTGTGCCGAATCCGAATATCGTCAGCATCTACCTTACCGCCTTCGTAATTGAGACCCTTATCAATCACAAAGTCGTGGTCGATATTTACGGTTCAGACGAAGAAATATATTTTTGCATCAATCGGCAAGTTGCAAAATTTCTGCCCTGAAAATGCGCCCTTCCTTCCTTCCCAGGTTAGTGAACGGACCTTTTGACGACCCGGGTCTGTTTATCCCCCTTTTTTTTGAAAAACGTGCCATAATTTTCGATCTGGGAGACATTTATTCACTTTCGGCCAAAGACATCTTAAAAATCAGCCATATCTTTATTACCCATACGCATATGGATCATTTTATCGGATTTGACAGGCTGCTTCGTCTCTTTCTCGGCCGTGATCAACACCTTTACATGTTCGGGCCCAAAGGTTTTTTGAACAACGTTGAAGGAAAGCTCGCCGGATACTCATGGAATCTTGTCAAAAATTACAGCAATCTGCTGGCCTTACATGCAACCGAGGTACACCCCGATTATCTGATAACAAAGGACTACATCTGCCAAAGCGGGTTCGTCCCGGATCAAATGACCGTAAAACATCCTTTTAACGGCCTGCTTCATAATGAACCCTCTTTGTCTGTCTTTTCCCGGATCCTTGATCACAGCCTTCCCTGTCTCGGATTTACCCTCGATGAGCGGTTTCATGTCAACATCTTGAAAGACGGCGTGGCTGAGCTTGGACTCGAGGTCGGTCCGTGGCTTAAGGAATTCAAACAGGCGCTTTTTAATAATCAAGACCCTGATTCGGAATTTGAGGTTGCATACGGCAAAAAAAAACAACATAAAAAAACATTCGTTTTGGGAGATCTTACAAAACAGATCGCCCTGATTACGCCGGGCCAGAAGATTTCCTATATTGCCGATCTTGTGTACAATGAATCGAATGTGGAAAAGGTTGTCGAGTTGGTGAAAGATTCCGACCACCTTTTTATTGAAGCGTCTTTTCTTGAAAAGGACAGGGATGTTGCTGAAAAAAAATGTCATCTAACGGCCCGGCAGGCGGGCATCATTGCAGGTAAGGCCGGAGTGAAGCAGGTGACACCTTTCCATTTTTCACCCAGATATCAGGGACAGGGGCATCTTTTGGAAAAAGAGGTGATGGAGGCATACGATGATGTCTTGAAGCAGTGAAAATATCCCGCTTTTATCTTAAAAAAAGTTTGTGTTCAGGGGCACGAGCGGGCAGGTATCGTTAATGAAAAACCCCGGCTTGCAAGTCGATTGTTTTACAAGCCCTTTTTATTCTTTATTATATGCCATAAGGGAAAAAGCCTCCCTGTTTCTTTCACTCCCGATAATCGCCACCAAATCATCCGGCAATAATACAAAATCTGCATCCGGATTCGGCTTTAAGTGTTCTCCCCGGACAACACCGACGACAGATGCCCCCGTTCTTTTCCGTATTTCGCTTTCACCTATCGACCGATGGGTAATTGGGCTTTCCTGAGCCAAACGGACCCACTGCAGGTCAAATTGTTGTTCAGCGCCTCGGAGCTGGGATAACATTCGATAATCGTTTCCCTGGTTAAAAAGGTGGGCATAGAGTTCCTGTCGAACAGTATCCGTATGTCGTTGCACCTCGGTCGGTGGCACTCGAAGATGGAGAAGAGACTGGCGCGTCATTTCGAGGCTCGCCTCGAACTCCGGAAGAACAACTTCGGACACCCCCAAATCCTTAAACAACTCGAAATAATCAGGCCCGGGTGTTCTCGCTACGATCTGGATGCTCTGGTTTAAGCGCCGTGACTGAACAATGATTGACCTGCCTGTGACAAGTCCGGGAATGGTCAAAATCAGAAGAGCAGCATCCTTGATTCCGGCTGCTTCAAGAACAATTTCATTGCCGGCGTCGCCATAAACGACCGTCATCCCGGTTTTCTTGGCCTGTTCAAACTGCCGGTGATCCATCTCGATAATCACAAATTGTATGTTTAAACGTTTTAAAGCCCGGGCGATCTGAAAGCCGACGCGGCCACCGCCGGCAATAACAACATGACCGCCGAGTCCGGCATCCGGTATGTTCGATGACTCGAGTGCTTCATGGCGAAACCAGCGCTTCTTTAATGCGTATATCCTTGCCGTCTGGCCTGAAATCAACGGCGTGAGCACCATCGTCAAAATTGCGGCGGTCAGTACCAGAGAGTATAGATCGTTTCCAATCGAATTCGTCGACATCCCAACCCTTGCCAGCACGAATGAAAACTCACCGATTTGAAAAAGACCCAATCCAACAGCCAATGGGATGACATTCCGATATTTGAAAACGCGAGATATAAATGCAAAAATAAATCCCTTACCGATGCTTGCCGCCAGAACCAATACCATGACTTGTCGGATATGGCCAAATAGGAATGTCGGATCAAAGAGCATTCCAACCGATGTAAAAAACAACAATCCAAAAAGATCTCGAAGCGGAACAATATCGCTCAGGGCCTGGTGGCCGTAGTCCGACTCGCTCAAAACCATACCGGCAAAAAACGCGCCAAAAGCGAAGGAAAGTCCCACCAGGTAAGTGATGTACCCCACACCCAGACCGATGGCGGTGATCGCAAGCAAAAATAGCTCCCTTGAATTGAGCTTGGCGATGTGCGCCATCAGACGCGGCAGCAACCTGGTTCCGAGTAAGACCATCCCTGCAATGAACGCCACGGCTTTGAGGGCTGCAAAACCGAGGGCAGGCAATCCTACCGCCGGATTGTTCAGCTGGGGGAGGATGATCATCATCGGCACCACAGCCAAATCCTGGACGATGAGCATGCCGATCATCACTTTGCTGGAGAGGGTTCCCATCCAACCCTGATTCATCAGCGTTTTGAGAAGTACCATGGTGCTTGAAAGCGATATCATGGCACCGAGCCAGAGCGATGCTTTCCAATCCAATTCCATCAAGTGTCCAATGCCCATACCGAGCGCAATGGTGAGGATCAATTGGATCGGCGTTCCTACTAAAGCGACCATTTTAACCGGCTCGAGATCCTTGAGGGAAAATTCAAGACCGAGTGCAAACAAAAGAAGCGCAATGCCGATCTCGGCAAGCAGCTCGATCTCATGAATGTTTGAGACCGTGAGGCCTCCTGTGTGTGGTCCCAGTAAAATTCCCGCTGCGATATAGCCGAGGATGATCGGCTGGCCCAGCCGCTGCAAAAACAGGCCGCAAAAAAATGCTGCAACAACAAGGAGGATGATGTCGGTTGCAATCCCCATTTATGTTCCTTTCATGTATGTTGATACCCTCAACATACTGAAAATTATCAGACTTAAAGATCTCGCTGGAGTTGATATCGCTTCAAATTATGTGGTGCAGAGTTCCGGTCGAGTCTGTCTTTGCTTTATTTAACATAACAACAGCCTTTTAGTAAAAATGACACCAAAAGAAAAGATAAATTCCTTGAAATCCAAAGTCTCGTCCCGAATAGATGATCCAATACCGTTCCGGAACCAGCCTTGAGCCCAAAGCAATTTCGCCGAAATCAAAAGATGATTCCGGCTAGTTAATCGCACCCCCCTAAAGCAGCTTTGACGGCTTCGTAACAAGTCCAATTCAATAGGTGTTTGGTGGTTTAATTAAATATATGCCGCAATACCAAATTGTTAGACCATCAAACACGAATTGCCAAATATTAAACACTCTCGTAAAAAATCAAAAAATGTCCTTTTTCGTCATTCCGGAAAAAGCCGGAATCCAGTAATTTCAATCGCTTCTGGATGCCGGATCAAGTCCGGCATAACGGTTTCGTTACTTTTTTCGAGACCATCATCTTTGATATTCTAAAAATTTTCGGATTTCCAAAACCTTAAATTGATGTCGACATTTGGGTCCAAGTAATAATTGACAATCCTTTAAATAAAACAGTATAAATGCTTTTTCTGTAGAAGGAAAACAGCTGCCGTTTGGAGCAACCGATGTCCTTTCTCCTTTGCTTTACAATTACTCTTGTACGAAACACATATGCAATCAACAATAGGTTGGCTGCTTAGTCATTATGAAATATTTTAAGAAAATTTTTTCCCTGTTCCAAAAAGGATTAAGAAAATTAGTATATCTCATAAAAGATCGCTTTGATCTGATAGAAGTCAAAATTTTATCAACAGGGCTGATTTTATCTTTCTTAACCTGCTTATACTTATTGTATCTCCTTATTGCAGATCCCCATCTTTATAGAGTCCTATCTTCTGCGGCAATTTTGCATCTTATGGGGGGGAGAGCCTTGGGGATTGCCGCCTGCCTTTCTGCCGGCATCTCTATTTTCTATACGATCCTGTACAATTTTTTACTTGAAGTTATGATAGTTCTTATTGCCTATGGTATTGTCGTTTTAGTTATGCGAAATATCATTCAGCCGAAATTATTTCACAGCGCGGTGAGGCAGGCTGAATTTGCTGCGCAGGACCAAAAAACCAATATTAAAAAATATGGGACTATAGGGCTTTTCTTTTTCGTAATGCTGCCATTTTTCATGACCGGACCGGTCGTTGGATCGATTATTGGATATCTTCTCCATTACAAGGCGATCAATAATTTTCTAATCGTATTTAGCGGAACCTTGACTTCAATTGTCATATATTCCCTGGTCGGCAACAATATTTTAACATATATTGACCAGTATGTTCGGATAGATCTGGTGAAGAAATGGGGCGCAATTATTGTTGGAATTTTTATTGTGGTATTTTTAATATACCACATAAAAACTGTAAAGGCCTATTTAGATAGTGAACCTGACGAAGAATAACCCTATTAAAATTCGAATTCCCCGTTTCTTTTCGAATCGCAATGGATTTGTCCGCCGGCTTTCCTTTTTTCTAACGCTAGCTCTTTAATAATTCTTGCGCAGATCTTTTCTGGTGTGGCGTCCAGGCAATTGATTGTTACGTCTGCATACTTCGTGTACAAGCTGAAGCGTTCATTAAATAGGTCGGCAAAGCTCTGGTCCGGCCTTTTTGCAAGCCCTCTGGTATCAAAATCACAAACTCTCGATTCCAGTGTTGGCAGATCAACATTGAGAAAAACGGCTATACCATCTGACTTCAAATGTTTCATGGCTCTAGGGCTGTATACAGCGCTTCCGCCTGTAGCAATAACATGATTGCGGACGTTAAGGGTGAGCAACTCCTTCTCCTCAATTTCTCGCAAAGCCATATGACCTGATGTGTCAACTATGTCCTGGAGGGTCTGCCCGTTCGATACCTGAATAAGCACGTCTGTATCAATAAAGTTGAGAGACGTTAGTTTGGCCAAAATGACGCCAACCGTGCTCTTACCTGAGCCTGGCATACCAATTAGAACGATATTCGAGCGAATGTGAGCCATAATGTGTAACCGAAATCAAAGTTGTACAGCCTGCCATAATCCCATCATAAACAAATTGATACATATCAAACTAAGATAGTTTTTAAGATATCCATTCAAAGATAAAAATACCGCCTACCTCAGAAACCTTCGACATGTCTGAGTTACGACCCGGCGTGCAGGGAGCAGTATAGGTAATGATTTCAGTTTTTCTTCAGGTAGAACGCTTTTATCTTCTTTACCACATATTCTATTTGATCATCTGAAAGTTCGGGGTATATGGGGAGGGCCAGAGTGTGCAGCGCCGCATGTTCGGCTGCCGGGAAATCGCCGTTTTTGTAATTCAGGTCAAAAAAGCACTCCTGGAGATGCATGGGAACCGGATAATACACTTCCGTCCCGATTCCGGCATCACTTAAAAACCGGCGAAGGTCATCTCTTCCTTCCTTTACACGGATCACAAACTGATTGTAGATATGGCGGTTTTCTTTTTCAAATGGAAGCTGAACCGCATCCGTAAGACCTGCTTCTTTAAAAAGTTTTCTGTAAGTCCGGGCGTTTTTCTGACGCGCTTGTGTCCATTGGTCAAGATATTTTAGCTTGATGGAAACCACGGCCGCCTGAAAGGCGTCCAGCCTGAAGTTTCCGCCGATTAATTTATGATAATACTTGGGACGGGAACCATGAACACGGAGCGTACATAATTTATCATAGGACTCGTCTGAATGTGTCGTGACGATGCCGCCGTCACCGAAAGCGCCCAGGTTCTTGGAGGGGAAAAATGAAAAGCAGCCGAAATCCCCCATTGATCCTGCCCGCTTCCCTCTGTATTCCGATCCGATAGCTTGGGCGGCATCTTCAATGACAACCAGATGATACGTTTCACATATCTGAAGGATCGGCGCCATATCGGCACACTGGCCGTAAAGATGAACCGGAATGACAGCCTTTAGATTCTTACGCTCTGTTCGGGGCATTGAATCGATCGCTCTTTCAAGACATTCGGGAGAAATATTATACGTGTCCGGATCAATATCGACAAAAATCGGTCTGGCGCCGGTCCGGGCAATGCTCCCGGCTGTGGCGAAAAAGGTATACGGCGTGGTGATCACGGTGTCCTTGTAACCGATACCCGCTGTCATTAAAGAAAGCAAAAGGGCATCTGTCCCGGATGAAACGCCGACGGCGTATTTTGAAAAACAGTAGTCGGCGATTTCCTTTTCAAGGGCCTCCACCCTGGGTCCCAAAATAAAATACTGGGTTTCAAAGAGTTCTTCAGCGGTTTTCAAAACCGCTTTCTTTATGGTTTTATACTGTTCTTTCAGATCAAGCAAAGGGACTTTCATTTCAGGTAACCCATCCTCTTCTTATCTGAATTTTGCATGAAATATGAAAGCCTCCAACTCGTGCAAAATTCAGGTCTTATTTTAAAATCAGATCGCTGTTTGAGTATATTTATTTTTTCCGTCTTTTCTTTCCATTATAACCATTGAATGTCGAAGAAGCCTCAGCCGGCTGACAAACCGTTTGGGCCGCAGGGTATCCGACAAGCCGGTTCACTTCACGCATCAATGACGGACCGGCCTTTAATTTTATCCTGTCGGACAGGGCGATAATCGTCTCTGTCTTTTCCGGATTCAAAAAGTGAATGTAAGCCTGGCAAGAACCCGGATGCCGCTTTAATACGGCATCCAGCTTTTCAAGCAACGCCTTTTCAGTTCGGGTGATATCAAGGTTAAAACGGATACTCGTGGTCCACAACTCCTCGGCTTTATCCATTGGTATGACGGTATCTGCCAAAATTTTTACCGAGTTTTCCTCCTTTTGAAGGGACCCTTGAACCAAAACAGCGTTATCGTCGGTTAAAAGATCGTATACTTTTGTATAAAGAGCTGAAAAGACGATAATTTCAACATCACCATGAAGGTCCTCAAGTGTCACAAACGCCATCAAATCGCCCTTTTTGGTTTTTATGATCTTGGTGTTTCTGATCATACCACCGATCCGAACGGACTCACCGTCATACTGTTCTTTTAGTGTCGACGAGTCTGTGTTGGTAAACTTTTCCAGCAGGCCTTCATATTCGTTTAAAGGATGCCCGGTGATATAGAATCCGAGGGACTCCTTTTCAAAGGTTAAAAACTGTTTCTCATCCCATTCACCGATTTCGGCCATGATCGGCAAGTTAACGGCCTTCTGATCTTCAGTTAGTCTGAACAACCCCATTTGAGGATCCGCCTTTTCCCTCTGAACTCTTTGTCCGTAATCAATACAGTCCTCCAAAGATGCCATCATTCGTGAACGATAGTATCCTGTGGAATCAAATGCGCCGCACTTAATAAGGCTTTCAATCACACGTTTGTTAACCCTTTTAAGATCCACGCGTTCGCAGAATTCAAACAACGAAGCGAACCTCCCTTTCTTCCGGGCCTCGATAATGGATTCAATGGCACTTTCACCGACATTCTTAACTGCAACCAGTCCGAACCGTATCTTCGAACCGGTTACGGTAAACGTCTTTTCGCTTTCATTGATGTCCGGGGGCAAAACCTTGATGCCGTGGCTGCGGCATTCACCGATATATTTCACGACACCGTCGGTTGAATGCATTTCGCTGGTCAGTAACGACGCCATAAATTCCACAGGAAAATGCGCTTTTAGAAAGGCGGTCTGATACGCAATCAACGCGTATGCCGCACTGTGGGATTTGTTGAATCCGTATCCCCCGAATTTTTCCATCAGATAAAAGATGTTTCCGGCCTTGTCGGATGGAATGCCGTTTTCCACAGCCCCCTGCATGAAGCGTTCCCGATGCATGGCCATAATCTTCGGGATTTTCTTTCCCATGGCCTTTCGGAGGTCATCGGCCTCGGCCATGGCATAATCGGCCAGATCGCCGGCAATCTTCATTACCTGCTCCTGATACACGATAACGCCATATGTCTCTTTCAATATCGGTTCAAGCTGGGGAACAATGTACTCCACGGTTTTTTTCCCGTGCTTTCTATCGACGAAATCATCAACCATTCCGCTGTCTAAAGGGCCGGGACGGTAAAGCGCAACCAGTGCAATGATGTCGTCAAAGGATTCCGGCTTGAGTCTCATCAACAAATCTTTCATCCCCGAGCTTTCCAGTTGAAATACGCCCGTTGTATCTCCGGAACCCAGAAGATGATATGTAGCAGGATCGCTAAAATCCAGTTTTGAAAGATCGGGAGGCGTACCTCCCTGGGCAGCGATAAGATTAAGGGTGTTTGCGATGACCGTCAAATTGCGAAGCCCCAGGAAATCAAACTTAACCAGGCCGATTTTTTCAACACATTTCATGTCGAACTGGGTCACAACTTCGCCTTTTTTACCCTTATAGAGGGGCATGTACTCCACCAGCGGCCTGTCTGCAATTACAACCCCTGCCGCATGTGTTGAGGCGTGACGCGGAAGCCCTTCCAGTACCCGGCAGATACTGATCAAATCGGCAATTTCAGGTTTCTTTTCTGCCAGGTCCTTGAGCCTGGGCTCTCGTTCTAAAGCGTCGTCAAGACCGATGTTCAACACATCGGGCACCATCTTGGCGATGGCATCCACTTCGCTGAGAGGTATATCCAACGCACGACCGACATCACGAATTACGGCCCGGGTTTTCAGATTTCCGAATGTGATAATCTGTGCGACAAAATCACCCCCGCCATATTTTTCAACCACATACTTAAAAACATCTTCCCTGCCGTTGATGCAAAAGTCGACATCAATATCCGGCATGCTTTTCCGGGCAGGGTTGAGAAAACGTTCGAAAATAAGACCATGCTCGATGGGATCCAAATCCGTAATCCCAAGAGAATAGGCAACAAGGCTGCCGGCGGCTGACCCTCTTCCGGGTCCGACGGGAATACCGTTTTTTTTGGCATAGCCGATAAAATCGGCCACAATCAAAAAATATCCTGAAAAGCCCATTGATTTGATGAGGTCAATCTCATATTCGATGCGGTCGACATAAAGCTTCTCATCCGTATTCGGATGCTTTTTTTTAATACCTTCCAATACGGTTTTGAATCCATTCCTGACCTTTTCCTCAAAAATTTCATCTACGGTGTGTCCTGAAGAAACATCAAACTTCGGGAAATGATAAGTTTTAAAATCGAATTCCAGGTTGCACCGCCTGGCGATATTCACGGAGTTTTCAAGGGCGCCGGAGTAATCTTTGAAAGCCTCATACATCTCGGCTTTTGTTTTTAAATAGAGTTGATCGGTTCTGAATTGAAGCCGATCCGTTTCATGAACCGTCTTTCCGGTCTGGACGCACAGCAGCACGTCATGGGCACGGACATCTTCCTTATCGAGATAATGACAGTCGTTCGAGGCAACCAAAGGGATGGAAAGCCTCCGGCCCATATCCAGCAGTGCCTCATTCACCGCCTCCTGAGCATCAATGCCGTTATTTTGAACTTCCAGAAAAAAATTTCCTTCTCCCAGGATTTGAAGGTAATACCGCGCAGCCGCATCAGCTTTATCCATTCGACCTTCCTGAATCAGCATCGGAATTTCACCGTGAAGGCAGGCCGACATTCCGATAAGACCTTTACAATGCTGCATTAAGAGTTCTTTATCGATGCGGGGTTTGTAATAAAATCCGTGAAGTTGGGCAACGGTGGCCAATTTGCATAGATTTTGATACCCTTCCCTATTCTCGGCCAGAAGGATGAGGTGTGTAAGTCCACTTTTATCAAGAGGGGTTTTGTCGGTGAGACGTCTCGGCGCCAGATAAAACTCGCAACCGATAATCGGCTTTATTCCGGCCTTCTTTGCCTTTTCATAAAACGTCAATGCCCCGAACATGGTACCATGGTCGGTAATGGCCACGGCGTCCATGTCAAAATCGGCCACACGCTTCAACAAGGGATCGATCCGAATGGCACCATCCAGAAGACTGTATTGGGTATGGACGTGAAGATGTACAAACTGGGATGATGCTTGAGTCATTTTATGCGTTCGTTTGGTGTTGGATAGATACACTTAGTCCAGACGATAATTGGGTGCTTCTTTGGTAATGATCACGTCGTGAACATGGCTTTCACGCAAGCCTGCTGCGCTGATTTTAATAAAGCGGGCTTTATCTTTGAGCTCATCCAGGGTGCGGCAACCTACATATCCCATACCCGCTTTTAAGCCTCCGATAAGCTGAAAAATATTGTCAGACAGCTTGCCCCTATAAGGCACCCGCCCGACGATACCTTCCGGTACCATTTTATCGCTGGGAAGATCTTCATCCTGATAATACCTGTCTTTGCTTCCTTGCTGCATCGCTTCTATGGAGCCCATACCCCGATAGGCCTTGTAGCTTCGGCCCTGATAAATAACAAGCTCTCCGGGACTCTCTTCGGTACCGGCAAAAAGCCCCCCGATCATCACCACATGGGCACCCGCGGCAAGCGATTTGGTGACATCCCCTGAGAATTTGATGCCCCCGTCTGCAATCAACGGGATGCCTGTTTTAGCGGATACCGGAGCACAGTTCATGATCGCTGTGATCTGCGGGACCCCGACACCCGCAACGATGCGTGTTGTGCAGATCGATCCGGGTCCAATCCCGATCTTGACGCCGTCAACACCTGCTTTAATCAGTGCTTCAGCCCCTTCCGCCGAACCCACATTACCGGCAATCAGTTCAATGTTTTTGAAATTGCTCTTTAATGTTTTTACAGCGTCAATCACATTTTTAGAATGTCCGTGAGCGGTATCGATGAGAATAATATCCGCGCCCGCCTGCAAAAGGGCCTCTGTGCGCGCTTCCATATCCGGGCCTACACCCACTGCCGCCCCTACTCTGAGTCTGCCCATCTTATCTTTGCATGCATTCGGATATTTTTTTAATTTTTCAATATCCTTTATGGTTATCATACCGATCAGACGATTTCTGTTGTCAACCACCAGGAGCTTTTCGATCCTGTGTTTATGCAGCAGCCCTTTGGAATCTTCCAGGGTGATTCCTTCTGAAACCGTAACGAGATTTTCCTTTGTCATGACCTCAGAAACCTTTTTCTCAAGATCTGTCTCAAATCTGAGATCCCTATTCGTCACGATACCCACCAGCTTGTCGTTTTTGGTAACGGGAACTCCCGAAATGCGATACTTCTTCATCAGCTGTAACACTTCGTGGACGAGCTGATCCGGATGAATCGTCACCGGATCGACGATCATACCGCTTTCAGATTTCTTCACCTGGTCAACCTCGATCACCTGACTATCGATACTCAAATTCCGATGTATAAAACCGATTCCGCCTTCACGTGCCATACTGATGGAAGTTCGAGATTCGGTTACGGTATCCATTGCCGCGCTGACAAGGGGAATGTTCAATGTAATATTTTTTGTCAAAGGGGTTCTGGTGTCAACATCACGCGGCAAAACATCCGAATAGCCGGGTAGCAGTAGAACATCGTCAAAAGAAAACGCCTCTTCAGGCGATAGTTTTTTCATGGGTCCCTCCATCCATCTTTGTTTCAAATACCTAAGCTAATACCGCATAACAAATAGATTTATCTTTTGCAATCTTTATTAGGCAAACGACATCGACATATTGTAACCTTTTGAAATTCTGATTTTTTATAAAATATTTAAATTCATTCGCGAAAAATCCGGAATCGTTGCCTTGACAATATGCCGACACCCGTAATAGATAAATCTATTTAAATTTAATGAGGCGAGACCATGATACAACAACCAGGGGCGATGAGAAAGGCAAACGATTTAGCAAACATTTTCTTTGGCCCCGTCAGTAAAATAGGATGCCCATGCTTTTTAAAATAAACCCGATAAACCCCCAGGAACGACTGATTAAAAAGGTGGTTGACATACTCAAAAGAGGCGGCATCATCGCTTATCCAACCGACACATTTTATGGAATCGGTTGTGATATCATGAATAAAAAGTCAATCGAAAAAATCTACCAGCTAAAACAGCGAAAAAAAATCAAGCCGTTTAGCTTTATCTGTTCGGGGCTAAAACACATCAGCGATTATGCCAAGGTATCAAACTATGCCTATAAAACCATGAAACGACTTCTACCCGGCCCATATACGTTTGTTCTGGAAGGCTCGAAACTGGTACCGAAGATCATGCTGACCAATCGAAAAACTGCAGGCATTCGAGTACCGGATAACCAAATTTGTCTTGCTCTGGTGGAAGCTCTGGGTAACCCGATTATCACAACGAGCGCGGCATTGCCGGACGGTACGACCCTTTATGACCCTTCACTTATTCACGATTCTTTCCTCCATACAATAGATGTTGTTATTGATGGTGGTGCCGTCCCGGGCTATCCTTCGAGTGTCATCTCCCTGATCAATGATTCCCCGGAAATCATCCGGAAAGGTTTAGGGGATGTGAGTATTTTTGAGTAAAAAAATGCCCGCAAAAGCGGGCATTGTCTTTAATATCAATTTATTCTTGGTTTTTCGCTACAAACCCTCGACGTATCATTTACGCAACGATCGGGTTTATTCCGGCCTGTATATATAGTCTGCCGACAATTCCGGCTCAAGAAGGTGTTTTAATAACGCCCCTGAAGATGAATCGGTAATATATTTTAAAAGAGAAAATTTTTTCTCTTTTGCATATACTGTAGAGATCTTTCCTTTAATCCCGGAAAGTTGTCCCGCCCACTCAATGGCATCTTCTAAATTTCCGAGCCGGTCTACCAGACCGAATTCTTTAGACTCCTGTCCTGTAAAGATGCGACCATCGGCAAGCGATTCTACCGATTTCCTATCCATCTTTCGTCCGTCAACAATATCTTCGATAAATTGTCTGTGGATTTTTTTTGCAAAATCCTGGAGGATCTTTTTCTCTTCGGGTTTCATCTCTCGAACCGGCGACCCGATATCCTTGTACTCACCGCTTTTGACAACAATGGGAACCAATCCGATCTTTTGAAGCAGTTCTTCGTAATTTGTAAAACCCATGATGACACCGATGCTGCCGGTGATAGACCCGGGATTGGCAACAATTCCGTTTGCCCCGGCAGCGATATAATATCCTCCGGATGTTGCTATGGTGCCCATGGAAGCCACGACTTTCTTTGTAACGACCGTCTTTCTGATCTCTCTGAAAATTTCCTGTGACGGGCCTACGGCACCTCCCGGAGAATTGATTCGAACAACGATCGCTTTTATGCCTTTATCTTCACGGAATTGCTTTAGATGTCGCATTACGTCTTCGGAATCCGCAATGACACCGTTTATCTCTATAATGCCGACTTTTTCTCCGAACTCAAAATCCGCTTTCATTGTACCGAACATGATAAGGAGGGTCATCAATATCATCGCTGAGGCAACTACTGTGGAAAAGGTCAGGATGAAAAAAAGATATGGGTGCCTGCGTGAAAACATAATGCTATTATAAAAATTTTACGATCAAT
>Ga0210134_1000003_pt1 | contig 36237 bp, 24 predicted proteins | sample RushSE_CattailNL_3_FD_185565 | JGI IMG/M metagenome (GOLD analysis project Ga0210134, IMG submission 185565) | Wetland microbial communities from San Francisco Bay, California, USA, that impact long-term carbon sequestration - RushSE_CattailNLB_D2... | ecosystem: Environmental > Aquatic > Marine... | reverse complement strand
CTGACAGATCGTTAATCCACCAGAAAAAAGGAGCATGTCTTAATTCTATAGCTTCATATAACATCCGATAAAGGGCAAAGAAAACGGGAATCTGTACAACCATCGGAAGGCATCCGCCGAGGGGATTGACTCTGTAAGTTTTATACAATCCCATCATCTCTTCATTCATTTTTTTCTTGTCATCTTTGTATTTCTCTTTGATTTCCGCCATCAATGGTTGAATTTTTTTCATGTCGGCCATTGACTTATAGCTCTTATTTCCAAGTGGCCAAAGAATGATCTTGGTAAGTATGGTCAAAATTATAATGGCGATACCATAGTTTGGAATAAAATGATCATATATGAAATTCATTATCCAAACGCATGGTTTAGCGAGGATATCAAACATGCCGAAATAGACGGCTTTGATCAGATCATAATTTAATGATTTTAAAACCGTCATGCTTTTCGGCCCAAAAAACAAATTGTATTTAACCACATGCCGATTATCAGGATCAATGGTGTGTTCAGGCTGCACATACGTATTCGTTAGAATCTTTCTGTCATCAAAGCTGAGGTGCATACTGGCATCTACAGGTTTTTCAGGAATGATAGCAGACATGAAATAACGGTCCTGGACCGCAATCCATTTTAAGTTTCCCGGGTATATGTCTTGCTTTTTTATCTTTTTAATCTCAATTTGTTCGAGTTTATTGTTGATCAGTGCACTCGGGCCTTCGAAGCCGATCCTGCTTCCGTTATCCGGTGACGCTTTCAATAGAGATAACGTAAGATTGTCTTTAATCGCTCGATCGGATCCGTTCTTAACGCTAACCTCAAGGGCAATCAGATAGGTTTTGGGTGAAAATACAAATTTCTTTTCAACGACAATTCCCTGGGGCGATTTCCATGAAAAAGAGATTTCTTTGGGTTTATCTTTAATATCTACTGAATCCTTCTCCATATTCACTGTAAAAACGGCGTCATCAAGACCCTGAAGGCTATTGTCGACGAATCCGATCTTCACGGTTCCTCCGGGCAGATCAGGAGGTATCATATCCAGCAAGGGGGAGTCCGCACCGATTGCTTTTTTATAATTCTTAAGGACAAAACTCTTGAACACAGCGCCTTTCTCTGAAATTTTTACGGTGTATAAAGGCAAATTTACGGTTATTGTTTTTGAAGGTTTCGTTGACTCCGCAGTTATTTCTTTTAGCGGCACTGGTTCTTTCAATGGGGCTGTTTCTTTTAAAACCTTCTCTTTTTCCTGAATTTCTGATTTTTTACTTGCCTGTTGTTCCGGTTTAATGGCTTGTGTGGGAAGCTGGTCCGTTTGTTTATCAACAAAGAAAAAATTCCACACAACAAACACAAGCAAGGAAAGTGCTATAGCAATAAATAATCGCGCGTGTTCCATTGTCCTCTCCAAATTCAAAATGAAAGTTTCTGTTCAGATTAAATGAATCTCTGGCATCTTTCGGGTTCAGAGGATAAAAATAGTTGTAGGATTACGAGAAGGTAGGCAAATATTATTTTTTCGTCTTGAATCGGCACCCTATATTTCGAATCTATTCCTCAATACGGCAGATCTCACTGTGTTAAGGAACAGGATCGATTCCTCCCGGATGAAAGGGATGGCACTTTAAAAATCTTCTTAAAGTGAGGAAAAATCCCTTTATAAATCCATAACGCAAAATAGACTGATAGGCATACTCGGAACAGGTTGGATAAAAGCGGCATGCAGGAGCCAAAACCGGCGACAATATTAATTGATATGCCCTAATAAAAATGAGCGCCGGTATCGTAAATATTCTTCTAATGTTCTTTACTCCCGGAAATATTTTTAAAAATTTTTTCAAGGGACAAATAGGCCTGCTCCGACGATAATTCTGCGGCCTCTTTTTTAGCGATAATATTGATATCCCAATAACCTGTTATCATGTGCCTGTTTAGTCGAAAATATTCGCGTGAAAATCTTTTAATCCTGTTGCGTATTGGGGCACTTCCAACTTTTCTCGCTACAGTGACACCAAGGCGGATTCTTTGAAATTGGCCCGGAGAGAATATGGCGATAAAATATCTATTTTGTATTTTTCTCCCCTGGATAGACAGTCTAAGAAATTCGGAGCGTTTCAATAGTCTGTCAGCCTTGGTATAACAGCAGCGCAAAAGCGTCTCCTCTGTTCAACCCGTAGTTATTTGAATATTTCCTCTATCGAGCAACACTGTTTATACTGACAAACGGGCTCTACCTTTTGATCTGCGCCGGTTAATAACCCTTCTTCCTTGTTTTGTTGACATTCTTTTCAAAAACCCGTGTGTTCTTGCTCGTTTAATTCTGCTTGGTTGATATGTTCGCTTCATAATTTTAAATCCTTATTCAGACACCATAGATTTTTCAATATTTTTGAAAAATTAAAAAGTGTTATTTTTCGAATTATTTATTAAACCGAACTTATAAATCATAAGATGACAGCATTGTCAAGCTTCAAACTCAAGCAATTTATTCTTTAATAATTTCAAATAGTTCAAATTCTTCCACATGAAGCTTGGCATCGGGGTAAATGACAATCTGCTTACCGATAACCCGTTCGGCAGCAACGATGATATGGCTTTCTTCACCATAAAGAAGCTCCGCAATTTCAGGGTTCACCCTAAGGCTGACCTTGACTCCGATCATGTCTCGCGAGTCACGAAGGATTTCCCGATAAATATTATAACATATTGTCTGTTTGGAGATCAGATATCCTTCTCCATCACAATAAAAGCAAGGCTCGCACAGCATCCTTGTAAGCGGTTTGCGAATCCGTTTTCGGGTCATCTGTATTAACCCGAACTCCGATATGGGCAGGACGTGGGTTTTACTTCTGTCTTTTTTGAGCGCCTCTGTTAACGCTTTAAACACCTTTTCTTGATTCGATTTTTTTTCCATATCGATAAAATCGATGATGATGATACCACCGATATCTCGAAGACGAATTTGATAGGCGATTTCCTTAACAGCTTCAAGATTGGTTTTTAAAATAGTTTCTTCCAGGTTATATTTGCCGACATACCGTCCGGTGTTTACATCAATGGCGACCAGAGCTTCTGTAAGTTCGATCACAATATATCCCCCGGATTTAAGCCATACCTTATTTTTTATGGCCCGCGAAATATCGGCTTCTAAATTAAATGCGTCAAATATCGGCTCCAAGCCATCATAAAGCTCCACAGAATCTTTAAGGCTCGGCATAAAGGTGTCAAGAAAGTCTAAAATGGACTCGTAACCCTTGCGGGAATCGATGATCAGGTTTTCAGCTTCATGTAACAAAAGATCCCGAACAGCACGAAGGCTGATTGCCATTTCCTTATGTAAAAGATATGGCGCAGGAGATGTTTGGTATTTTTTTTGAATACTTTCCCATAAATTTTTAAGAAAACCCATCTCATATTTGAGCTTCTCTTCCTGAACACCTTCTGCCGCAGTTCGAACAATATAACCGAAATTGTCCTCACGGATGGTCTCAACGATAGCCTTTAGACGACTCCTTTCCGCATCATCTTCGATACGTCTGGAGATTCCAATATGCTCTGAAGCGGGCATGAGTACAAGAAATCGGCCCGGAAGGGATATATGTGTTGTCAGGCGAGCCCCTTTTGAGCCGATAGGCGCTTTGGCAACCTGAACCATGATTTCCTGGCTTTCTGTGATAAGGTCTTCAATATGCCTATCCCTACGAACCGAAGAAAGATAAGAATTGTAAGGGCTGTCTTCTTCCGCACCGCTGTCATTGTTTAAGAAATCCTCAATTGGGCTGTAATCTCGACCGATTACATCACTCACATAAATAAAAGCGGCCTGCTTGAGCCCTATATCTACAAACGCGGCCTGCATGCCCGGCAGAACACGCTGCACTTTTCCTTTGTATATATTTCCGGCGATATCAGAAGCATCTCCACGTTCTATAAAAAGTTCGGCGATGTTTCCATCCTCAACGAGGGCCACTCTGGTTTCATGATCCGCAACATTGATGACAATTTTTTTATACATATATTATCCTGATTTTCCATTTTCTTTATAACTTAACAATCGCTGTTTGCTTTATCTCTTTTTCAGACAATCCGAAAATGTTTTCAAGAACCTCAAAAGGTCTCACTGTTTTTCCCGGTTCTGATTTAAGCGTCATTTTTATCCGGTTGTGTGCAAGCAACGATAGCTTTAACACCATCTCTTTTAAGTTTATCGTTTTTGTTTTCCCTTTGCGGGTGGTCCGTGTAGACAATAATTCATGGCCCTTGATAAAACGATTTATTTTTCTTTCATCAAAACCATCGTCTTTTTTTGTTACGATATATATCGCAGGCGAAAATGTCTTATCCGAAGGTTTTTCCTGCGCAAGCCGGGACGTAAGAATACGCAATCCCTTTGGAAGGTGTTTGTTTAATTCTTCTGTAACCAATGGCGGTTTGACGTTTCCGATTACGGACAAATAAAATTTTTCGTTCAAACCCTCTATACCGATGGGAAGGGGATCGTCAAAGGAAATCATCGGCTTCGGATGAAACCCCTCTGAATATTTAACCGGTATTCCAGCACGCCTGATTGCACGTAAAAAAATCCTCACCATTTCAAGATGCCCAAAATATTTTCCCTGATCGAGCTTAGAAAAGGAGATCTCCAATTTTTTATGGCCGATATGGTTATTCGGGTTCTTCACAACCTTTTTGAAAGCACTTTCTTTACGGTCATCAAACAATTTGGGCTCAATGGTTTCAAAATCACAAACGCCACATTGGTTACAATCCCCCTTTCTGCAATCTGTTGTACCCGCGCCCCTTGTGGCTTTTTTCCACTCGCTGATTAAGAACTCCTTTGAAACCATGGTATCGATATGATCCCATGGTAACGGCTCCATCATATTTCTAACACGTGTTGTATAGAAATCAATATCAATGCCTTTATCCAAAAAAGACGCTTCCCAAGATCGATATCTAAAATTATCGCTCCAACCGTCGAATTTACATCCCCTGTTGTATGCGTCAATCAGTAAACGGCCAAGACGTCGGTCCCCCCGTGCCCAAAGCCCTTCAATAATACTGACCTCGGGGTTCTGCCATTTTAAATGAATGCCCGGCATATTTAACTTCTTCTTCAACCATGTTATTTTACGTTTCGATTCGTTTAAAGATATTTGAGACGACCACTGAAAGGGCGTGTGCGCTTTAGGAATAAAGGTTGCGATACTTACATTGATTCGACCTTTCCGTCCATTTTTCCAATTGACGGCTTTGAGTTTTTTCACCAGATCAACAATCGCTGTTAAGTCGTCTTCTGACTCTGTGGGAAGACCGACCATAAAATAGAGCTTAATGATCTGCCAACCCAGAATAAATGCATCATTAACGGTATCGATGATGTCTTTTTCCGTTATGTTTTTGTTGATAACGTCTCGAAGCCGTTGGCTTCCCGCCTCGGGTGCGATTGTAAAGCCGGTTTTTCTGACCTGCTTGACGAGACTCATAAGTTTGGGTGTTAAGGTACCCGCCCTTAGAGAAGGCAAGGATATTGAAATGCGCTGATTCGCATACACAGCCATCATGTTTTCCATTAAGGGTTGAATACAACTGTAATCCCCGGTGCTTAAGGATAACAATGATATGTCCTCATAACCGGTTGAAGCAATCGAAGCATCGGATAGCGACAGCAGCTTTTCCGGAGATCTCTCACGGACGGGTCGATAGATCATCCCTGCCTGACAGAATCGACACCCTCTGGTGCATCCTCTCGATAGTTCAAGCCTTAAGCGATCATGAACAGGTTTTCCAAATGGAATAATGGGTGTATCCGGAAAGGAGACTTCATTCAGGTCGCGAACCACCGCTCTTTTGATTTTATCATAAGCCGGGAATATCGGCTTAACTGTCTGAAATCCATAACGATCAAATTCCGGTTTAAAAAATCCAGGCACATAGACGCCTTCGATATTAGACCATTGTTTCAAAAGGATTTCTTTATCGTTACAATCATCCGCCTTCCATTCAAGCCAAGACCGGCACAACCTTTGGATTACATTTTCCCCGTCCCCTATGACAATGGCATCAAAAAAATCGGCAACGGGTTCCGGGTTGCACATACAAGGGCCTCCTGCGATAACAAGCGGAAACGATTCGTCCCGTTGCCGCGCAAGAAATGGAATGCCGGCCAGTTCTAACATATTAAGAATATTTGTATAGTTAAGCTCGTAAAGAAGGCTGAATCCGATGATATCGAACGCGTTAAGCGGTTTTTTAGATTCCAGCGAAGCAAGAATAAGTCCGGATGATCTGAGATAAGCCTCCATGTCGGGTGCAGGGGCGAATACCCTTTCAGCAGCGATTTCTGGGTTACTGTTTAGAATATGATACAGTATCTGAAGCCCAAAATGGGATGTGCCGATTTCGTAAAGATCCGGAAAGGCAAGGGCAAAACACAATTTTACCGTACCGTGGTCTTTTCGGATGGTATTAACCTCAGATCCAAGATATCGACTGGGTTGTTCTATCAACGGTAAGATGTCTTGAATGCTTTTTATGCTCATGATATATGTTTTCTCAAGAAACACACCAGTTAAGTTACCGGCGTAATTACGTAGTCTAAATTTTACATTTATTTATCCTTTTGAAACTAACCGTATTATACCGAGGCCCAAAATGCCAGGAATAAAATCGGAAAACATCAAATTTGTAATTTCAGGGGTTTCGCTTTACATGTTTTTTTGCCTGTTTTTTCTCACTGCTCCTACTATCCTCGCTGACGAAAGTTTGCGCGAAAGTGCGGTTGTAAAAGCCATTCGAAAAGTCAGTCCTGCGGTGGTGAATATAAGTTCGGAGTTCGAGGTTCGAAAGCGTATAAATCCATTTTACGGGTTTGGTATGGATCCTTCTTTCGAGTCTTTTTTCAAAGACTTTTTCGACCCTGGATTTGAACAAAAATATAAGCGAAACAGTCTGGGATCCGGAGTTATTATTGATGGTAAACGCGGATTTATTCTCACCAACAAACATGTTATCGTAAAAAGCTCAACCATTACCGTTGCTTTAAAAGACGGGCGTGAATTTAAAGCACAAATCATAGGTGCAGATCCCGATTCTGATTTGGCTGTACTGCGTATTGCTTCAGAAGATGTTCTCCCTGCCATTGAAATGGGAAATTCCAACAATTTGATGATCGGGGAAACGGTTATCGCTATCGGAAATCCTTTCGGTTTTTCAAATACCGTAACAACGGGCGTGATCAGCGCGGTAAATCGAAGTATTAGGGGTGACGATAGATTCTACCATGATTTTATTCAGACCGACGCATCGATTAATCCGGGAAACAGCGGCGGGCCACTTCTGAATATATATGGGGAGCTTATCGGTATAAATACGGCCATATATGCCAAGGCTCAGGGGATCGGATTTGCCATACCGATCAATACGGCCAGAAGAATTGTCACAGACCTTATCAAATACGGAGAAGTTATTCCGGCATGGATTGGTATTACCGTACAGGACATCGATGATGAACTGGCCCGTTATTTGAAAGTATCGACCACCAAAGGTGTTCTGGTTAAAAAAACAGACACGTCCGGACCTGCTTTAAAGGCAGGTATTCATGTTGGAGATATTATACAAAGTGTTGGATCGCGAAATATTATATCTCAAGACGATTTTAACACGGCCATGAGTAATATATCAGCCGGAGAAACCATTAATATAACTGTCTGGAGGGATGGCAAAACGAAACTTTTTTCTGTAAAATCATCGGTATTTCCGGAAGAACTGGCTCTTGATCTGGCTTATGAGATTCTTGGAATTGCGGTAAAAAATCTTTCCAAGAAAGATCGCAACAGTTACAAAGTAAATACACAAGAAGGGGTTATAATTTCAGAACTAAACCACCGTTCATATCTCGCCCAAGTTGGCGCCAGACCCGGGGACGTTATCCGGCAGATGGATGAATTCACCATAAAAAACATTGACGATTTTAAAAAGGCGATGATTAAATATCGCAATAAAAAATCATTGGTTATCGTTTTACAACGGCAGGATCAGCTTTATAACATAACCGTTCAGTTATAATCCATTCGGGTGTGTTGTTATGGAGACCTATTATGAAACGCATAAAAATTGTAAATTTACTCAAATCAGAAAACCCTCTCGATAGCGTTCTTATAAAGGGCTGGGTAAGAACCCGGCGTGATTCAAAAGCGTTTTCATTTATCGAAGTCAACGATGGATCCTGCCTGAAAAATATTCAGGTTATCGCCGACAATACCTTAAGCAATTACCAGGATATTACCCGGCTTTCCACAGGTTCTGCAGTTGTTGTTTCCGGAAAACTTGCAGAATCAAAAGGTCCCGGCCAAAAATGGGAGCTGGCTGCGGAGCAGATTGATATTTTAGGCATTGCCCCAGAAACGTATCCGCTTCAGAAAAAGCGTCATACAGACGAGTTTTTAAGAAGCATCGCCCATTTAAGGCCTCGAACCAATAAATATGGAGCCGCATTTCGAGTCCGGTCGGAGCTATCATATGCAATTCATAAATTTTTCAGAGACAGGGGTTTTAAATATATTCATTCACCCATTATTACCGGCTCGGATTGTGAAGGGGCGGGAGAGCTGTTTCGCGTAACGACACTGGTTTTGGACAATCCGCCACTTATTGACGGTAAAGCAGACTACACTCAAGATTTTTTTGGCAAAGAGGCAAATTTAACTGTTTCCGGCCAGTTGTCTGCTGAAATGTTTGCCCTTGCTCTTGGAGATGTTTATACCTTCGGCCCGACATTCAGGGCTGAAAACTCTCACACCAGTCGACATGTAGCCGAATTTTGGATGGTCGAGCCTGAAATGGCGTTCTGTAACCTGAAAGGAAACATGGACCTTGCGGAAGAGATGATTAAGTTTTTAATAAATTTTGTTCTTAATGAATGCAAGGAAGACATCGAACTCTTTGCAAAATATGTGGATAAAACACTGATAAAAACCCTGGACAATGTGGCGTCATCCGATTTTGAACGTCTATCCTATACCTCGGCTGTAGAAATATTAAAAAAATCCGGAAAAAAGTTTGAATATGATATCGATTTTGGAAAAGACCTTCAGACCGAACATGAACGCTTCCTGACCGAACACCACTTTAAAAAACCGTTAATTATTTTCAATTATCCCAAAAGCATAAAACCGTTTTACATGCGTTTAAACGATGACAATCAGACTGTAGCGGCGATGGATGTTCTTGTGCCTCGGATTGGAGAAATTATCGGGGGAAGCCAGCGTGAAGAACGGCTTGATATACTTGAAAATCGAATGGAAGAACTGAAAATGCCGAAGGAAACTTACTGGTGGTATTTAGATTCGAGACGGTTCGGGTCTGTCGAACACAGCGGTTTCGGCCTCGGATTCGAACGAATGCTTATGTTGGTGACGGGCATCAATAATATCCGGGATGTCATCCCTTTTCCGCGAACGCCCAATAGTATCGAGTTTTAATTTAAGACGTTGGGTGTGCTTTTATGCCTTCATACATCGAAGCTTCGCCAGCTCTTCCGCATACCCGTAAAGGTGAAGCCCCTTGCTTTCAACGATCATTTCACCGTCTTTTACCCCAACCTCTCCGGCCATATATTCTTTTAAATTTTGAATCCCGGCAAGGTTCGCCGGCATCCCTCCCCATAGATCCCATGACCGAAAATACACAATAAAATGAAGTGCGTCATCTTGTATTCTGGTGTCTATGGAACGCAAACACGGCGGGTCCAAAAGCGTTAGATCGGAAGGATGCGCCACTTGGAGCACCATTTGATTGTTTCTGCTGCCATACTTTTGATATGTTTGAATGATCCATTCGATTTGATTAAGAAAAAGCTCGCTATCCTCTTCAAAAACCGCCCTTCCGTCCACATCTCTTTTGTCTATTATTTCCGTGTTCCCTGCTTTCCACCATCCAAGCTTTTCTTCTGAGATCGGTGCACGGGTGAGTCTTTCTCCATACGTATAAGATTCTCCCGGTTCTTTTTGACCGGTCATGATATATTCGATATACGATCTTTGATAACCTTCCCCTCCGTAAATATAAGCCTCTTCCACCGGGTTCGGAATACCGCATGAAGGAGGAATATCAGGCAAAAGCGGCCGAGTTCCGGGATACTTAATGTGGCCGGTAAAATAATCATATTCCAACCGTGTCTGACCCGCATAACTTCCACGATCGATTATAAATTTTCGACCATGATCCAGTATATCATGAACAGCCTGAAACCAAAGGTCCGGCAAATCTCTTGCTTGTATTTTATGAATATACATTTTTATAATTCCGTGTTTTAATCCAAACGGTTTTATATATCCAGCATGCTGACTTCAAGGGCATTATTACTGATAAATTCTCTTCGAGGCTCGACCTCCTCTCCCATGAGTACGGTGAAAATTTCATCGGTTTCTACGGCATCTTCAACATTGACCTGTAACAGCGTTCTTTTTTCCGGGTTCATGGTTGTTTCCCACAACTGCACTGGATTCATTTCTCCAAGACCTTTATATCGTTGAATGTCGAGCCCCTTTTTCCCTTCTTCCATAAAAAACGAAAGAACCTGTTTTTTATCATCCATACAAATATGACTTTTTTCATCTTCTTTATTGAAAATAAAAAACGGCGGGGTGTCATTTTTTAATATGTTTTTGTATAAAATCAGGCTGTTTTGAAAATCACTCGAATAAATAAGGTTTCTGTTGATAGTCATGGGTCTGATCTTCCGGTTGGACAAATCGATCATCAGTAGTTCTTTCTGTTTATCAAAAGACGGTTCTATTGTCATTTCATAAACATCTCTTTCATCATTCCAGATTATTTCGCTGACATTATAACCTTGATTGTTCAGCATATCCTTTAGTTGCGCCATCTTCTGTTTGTCTTGAAGAAAATCTTTATTCTCAACCCCTTCTTTTATGAGCGTTTCAATAAGATCATCGAGAATTCCTTTGTCATTAAATCTCGACATTATGGAAAAATATTCGGAAAGATTGGCTATAAAAAGATAAAGGTTGTGTTCTGATAACTTATCCTCTCTTTTTTCGAATCTAATATTTTTTTTATCACACGCTCTTTTCAAGACATAATCATTCAACTCTTTTTCATTTTTTAGATAAATAGAACTCTTTCCTTTACCAACCTTGAATAATGGGGGTTGGGCAATATAAAGGTATCCATTGTCTACCATCTCGGGCATGTGTCTGTAAAAAAAAGTTAATAATAACGTCCGGATGTGAGATCCATCGACATCAGCATCTGTCATGATGATGGTCTTGTGATACCTGATTTTTTCGATATTATATTCTTCCTCTCCGACGCCCGTTCCAAGGGCGGTAATTATATTTTTAATTTCTTCACTTCGTAATATTTTATCAAATCGAGCTTTCTCGACATTTAATATTTTTCCCTTTAAAGGCAAAATGGCTTGAAATTTTCTATCGCGCCCTTGTTTTGCGCTGCCTCCGGCTGAGTCGCCTTCCACAATAAAAAGCTCCCTTTCAGCCGGGTCGGAAGCCTGACATTCGGCAAGCTTTCCCGGAAGGGTCGAATCGATAAGTGCGCCCTGTTTTCTGGCAAGATCTCGGGCGCGTTTGGCTGCATCCCTGGCTCGAGAAGCATCCACGGCTTTGGTAATTATTTTTTTGGCAACACCCGGGTTTTCTTCTAAAAATATACTCAACTTTTCGTTGACCAGAGACTCAACCAGACCTTTAACTTCGCTGTTTCCGAGTTTTGTTTTTGTTTGACCCTCAAATTGCGGAGATTTTATTCGAATACTTATTACTGCCGTTAAACCTTCCCTGATGTCGTCTCCGCTGAGATTGGCTTTTAGATTTTTTGGAAGGCTTCCATTGGTTGAATATTGATTAATGGCACGTGTTAATGCCGCTTTAAAACCGATAAGATGAAACCCACCTTCTATCGTATTGATATTATTTGCAAATGAAAATAATTTTTCCTTATATGTATCATTATATTGAATGGCAACCTCTATTTCAACGTCACTTTTCACACCTTCTATAAAAATTGGTTTGTGAAGCGGAGAATTTAATTTGTTCAGGTATTCCACAAATGATACGATCCCACCTTTATAAAAGAATTCATCCTTTTTATCTGTGCGTTCATCTTCAATGGTTAATCGGACCCCTTTATTTAAAAATGCGAGTTCTCTTAATCTTCGAATCAGAATCTCATAGTTAAAATTATCTGTTTCTAAAATTTCGGTATCAGGAACGAAGTGTATTTTTGTTCCCCGTTTTTTCGTTTTACCGACGACATTCAGTTCACTGGTTTTTTTCCCTTTTTCAAAGGTCTGATAATAGATTTTCCCGTCTGTATAAATTTCGACTTCCAAAAATTTCGAAAGGGCATTGACTACAGATACACCGACACCATGAAGTCCACCGGATACTTTATAGGAATAATTATCGAATTTACCTCCTGAATGAAGTTTTGTCATTACAACTTCAACAGCAGGCATATTCTCGCTTTTTTGTATACCAACAGGAATTCCCCTCCCATTATCCTCAACACTTACACTGTTATCCGTATGGATGACAACCTTTACCAAATCACAATAACCGGCCATGGCTTCATCAATACTGTTGTCCACAACTTCGTAAACCAAGTGGTGAAGCCCTTCAATATTAACATTCCCGATATACATGGCCGGTCTTTTTCTGACCGCCTCAAGTCCTTCGAGAACCTTTATTTGATCAGCATTATATACGTTTTCTTTTATATTCATATTCTCATCGGCATGATTACACTTAAATAAGTATTATCATTTTCCCCTTCTATTAAACATGGTCTTTCTTTATCGAGTATATTCACAATAACTTTCTCAGTTTCTATTACACTCAGCGTTTCTATTATATATCTCGGATTAAATGCCAATTCGATGGAATCTCCCTGATAATCAATCACCATATCTTCTTTTGATTCACCTAAATCCGGATTTGTTGTTGTAATCACAAGATTGTCGTTGTTAAACTGGAAAATAACGCCCTTATAATCTTCAGAAGATAAAATAGACATCCTTTTGAGCATCATCAAAAACATTTTTCGATCCATATGGATCGCATTAGAAGATCCTTTTTGTATAATATCATCATATTCAGGAAAATCTCCCTCAAGCAGTCTTATGATGATGGTTTCAAAATCTTTTTTAATTATAAAATTATTGTTTTTAACACCGATTTGAACGGTTCCCGAAGAATCTAAAAATTTTATAACTTCATTCATCCCCTTTTTAGGGATAATAATTCCAAGTTCTGGAGGAAGTTTTATATCCTTTCCATATAAACAATCCGCTTTTGAGAGCCGATTACCGTCGGTTGAAATCATTCTGACAATATTATTATTCTCTTGATGAAGAATTTCTAAATATATTCCGGTGATATGGGTTCTTTTTTCATCAGGCGCACCCGTAATTATTACTGTCTTTTCAATCATTTTTTTAAAGACTTCAGAATCGATCGTAAAAAATTCAACATCTTCGATTCTTGGCGTTTCAGGAAAATCATCCGGGTTCAATCCAACGATATTATATTCCACATTTTTATTACCGATTTTAATCCAAAAATTTTCAACTTCACTGATGTGAATTTCTGAACTTGGGAATTCTCTGACAATTTCATAAAATTTTCTAGAATTAATCGTTAATTCCCCCTGACTTTCTATGTCTGCCGGATAAAAACCTTCAAAACCTGTTTCAAGATCTGTTACAATCAGTTTTACTCCGGTATCTGTCGTTTTTATCAAAATGTTTGAAGTAATGGCCAAATTGCTTTTCCGTCCGGTTATTCCTTGAACCTTTGACAGTATGTCAAGGATATCATTCTTTTGAATTTTAAATTTCATTATCCATTCCTTATTTGTTTATATATTAATAGAATAATGATTATAGATTGTTAATAATGACAATAACTTTATAACTTATTAATATAATATTAAAAAACGGATTTAAAACTTACAAGAAAAGCGTAGAAAAAATAATAAAAAACATAGATTGTCGTTAAACATAAAAAAAATGTTTATAAGTAGTGATTTGTTGAAAAAATATCAATGTAAATTACATTGTCTTAAATGTTGTTTTGAAAAAGATCTAAATCTTTTAAAAATTAAAAAAAATACTATATATTGTGTTTGATTTTATTTAATCTAAATATATATACTGTTTATCCGAATGTTACAAGTGTTTTTACCGAATATCCAACAATAACCCAGTGACAAAGAAAAAAATATGAAGTTTATCGCTGATTTTCATGTTCATTCCCATTTTTCCATGGCAACGGCAAAGAATTCGGATCTTGAAAATTTATACATTGCCGCGCAACTGAAAGGTATATCCGTTATTGGAACCGGTGATTTTACCCATCCCGCTTGGTTTGCTGAAATAAAAGAAAAACTGACACCCGCTGAACCCGGGATGTTCAGGTTGAAAGAAAAATATTCGAGATTATGTGATCAAGAAGTTCCAAAGTCATGCCGCAGAACCGTTCGTTTTATGCTGGTTTCCGAAATTAGCAATATATATAAAAAAAACAAAAAAGTCCGTAAAAATCATAATCTTGTTTTTTTATCCGATTTTGATCAGGCGGAGAACTTTATTTTTAAACTCGACAAGATTGGAAATATAAAATCTGACGGAAGGCCTATACTTGGTCTTGATGCCAGGGATCTTTTAGAAATGCTTCTTGAAACATCTGAGGCGGGGTTCCTTATTCCTGCCCATATCTGGACGCCGTGGTTTTCGGTTTTGGGTTCAAAATCAGGTTTCGATTCTATAAATGAGTGTTTTGAGGATCTTACATCTTATATTTTTGCTGTTGAAACGGGTCTTTCCTCAGATCCTCAAATGAACTGGCGGGTGTCAGCATTGGACGGCCTGACGCTCGTGTCAAATTCTGATGCACACTCACCATTAAAATTGGGACGTGAAGCGAATCTGTTTAATACAGAACTCTCATATTTCGCGGTAAAATCCGCTTTAAAAAGTGGTGATCCTGAAAGATTTTTAGGTACGTTGGAATTTTATCCGGAAGAAGGAAAATATCATCTTGATGGACATAGAAACTGTAATGTTCGTTATTGGCCCCAAACGACACGTGAAAAAGGGAGAATATGCCCAGTTTGCGGCAAACCGCTAACCTTGGGTGTATTGTACAGGGTGGAGGAGCTTTCAGATCGTCCAGAAGGGATTAAACCAAAAAAATATCATTCTTTTCAACATACTATTCCGCTTGTTGAAATTTTGTCCGAAGTTTTAAAATTGGGTCCGGGTTCAAAAAAAGTGATGGGTAACTATAGATATATACTTAAAAAACTGGGATCCGAATTCGACATTTTAACGACCATTGACAAAGAAATTATTGAGACTGCGGGCATTCCCTTGTTGAGCGAGGCAATTATGAGGGTTCGGCAAAACAAAATTGATCTTTTACCAGGGTATGACGGAGAATTTGGTAGAATAAAAATTTTTAATACGGATGAACGAAATAAACTTCAGGGGCAAAACGCGCTTTTTAATTTAGAAACACCCAACCCTAAATTCAAAAACGAAAGAGATTCGGGAAGGTAGAAAAACGGACGTTGTCTCCGTTTGTCCAAAAGATTGAAGCAAACCTGTTAACACATGAGTCTATTATTCCAGAGAACAAATCAAAAAAAGGCCAGTTACACTTCAAATTATTTTGAGGGATAAATGAATCTTGTTATATTTCCGATTTTTCATATTTTTCTAAAAGATCCGGGTTAGCGTGGTGCGTGATATCCGTTGGGAACCCCTTTCGGTGAGAGAACGATTTGCCAGAGTTGGTTGGATCTTGCGCGAAAGGTGCCGGCACAAGACAAAAGATAATATTTCCACATTCGGTAGAAACGCTCACCATATTTATCTTTGAGATCATTCCAGTTGTTTTGAAAATTTTGAAACCAGTGCATCAGTGTTTTGTCGTAATCCGGGCCAAAATTATGCCAGTCTTCGAGAACAAAAAGGTTTTCAATAGCATCGTTAATTTGTTTTGCCGACGGCAGCAGGGAATTTGGAAAGATATATCTGTTGATCCAGGGATCGATTTTTTTCTGGGAACGGTTGTTCCCGATGGTTTGCAGAACAAAGACGCCGCTCTCTTTCAAGCACCGGCGGGCAACCTGCATAAAAGTTTTGAGGTTTTTGTAACCCACATGTTCGATCATGCCCAGAGAAACAATACGGTCAAACACGCCTGTCAGGCTTCGGTAGTCCTCAAGGCGGATTTCGACCGGCAGTCCGTGACATAATTTTTCAGCAAAACGCGCCTGTTTTTCAGAAACAGTGATGCCGACGACCTCTGCTTGATAGTTTTCGGCAATAAACTTGGCGGTCCCCCCCCAGCCGCATCCGATATCGAGAACACGCATTCCCGGTTTTAATAACAATTTACGGCAAACCAATTCCAGCTTTTTTTCTTGCGCATCGTCGAGAGAAGATGCATTCTTCCAGTAGGCGCAACTGTATATTCGAAGCTTGTCAAGCATGGATTGATAAAGATCATTGCCGATGTCATAGTGATGCTGGCAGTCTATAAAACATAAAGACGGTTTTTGAAGATTTAACAGCCTGGCTTTTAAAATAGAAAAAAACTCCTTCCAGGGATTGATTTTACCGTCAAGATTCGCTTTTAAAACATTGCAAATAAATTCGTCGAGCCGTTCACAATCCCACCATCCATCCATATAAGCCTCGCCGAGACCCAGCGAACCTTCGGCCAGAAGGCGTTGGTATAGCTTTTCATTATAAACCTGTATATCCCATGGACGGTCGCCGTTAATTTGAACATCGGCCAAGGATAAAAGATATTCAATCTTTTCGCGAAATTTCGTGTTGCCCATGACCTCATCCTTTTTATAAATAGATAAAATCAGAATGGGTGTCCGGGAAAAATGTTACTATTAAAAAATATTCCAGAAATTCTTTTTTGTCAACCTGTAAGAGAATCCGATAAATCAGGAATTTTTCGGGGAAGTTTAATGTCTCTCAGATCTGCAATTTATTGACAGCCTTGATACCCGACAGCGAAAAACAGGCAATGTGGTCGGCCAGTCGTTTGATCAAATTTGGCGATAGGGGCTTACCCAACAGGTATTCCAGGTCAACCCGATTGATGGTTAAAAGGGCACGGCACTGGCTGATGATGCTCAGTTCACAGAACAGAGTAGTTTCGTCCGTCGTTTCGATTTCCATTATTTTTCGAATGATTCCAATTAGTTTTTGACGACGAGGCTCGATTATATCATGCCAGGAGTCCTGTATCAACCCTGTGGGGTTGGCCAGTTCCATCAGGTACAGGCGTGTAAAATACCCCTGGAGGCCCCTTTCCATAAAGTTCTTTATAAGAGCGTCAATGTAGTTTTTCAATTGGTCGTCCGGAGAAATATGCGCAGGTATGGGTGATTCAGGCATGGCATATTCATTAAAAGCATGCTGCCAGGCTTCGGCGTACAGGGCGGCCTTATTGCCGAAATAATAGTTGACAGCCGCCACGTTGGCACCGGCTCGGCGACAGATCTCCGCCACTCTGGCGTTGCGATACCCTTTTTCAGCAAACACTTCACAGGCGGCATTCAGCACTCGATTTCGGGTTACCTTGCCATCTTCTCGTTTTGCCATGGTTATATCTCCCTTAAGCTTTCTTATAAGAGCTGAAACCGAAATAAATTAAATGACGATTTAAAGTTTTGCTTGAATTGGTCGATGGATTATATTAAATGAGCATTTAAAATAAATGTTTAAAACTGTCAAATGTTTTTATACCCAACCCCGGAAAAGGCTTATTTCAACATCGGATGGTTTGGAGGACGAAAAAAATATGAGAACGAAACGCAGCGCCAATAGTCCTGAAGCGATAAATGATGTAATATACGGTGGTATGGAGTGTCTTCAGAAGAGGGTTTTAAAAACGGACGTCAGGGGCCGTTTTATCGGATCTGTTGTCCTGCTGTTGGGTATCCTCTTAATGCTGGTATTTTCCTTGGGCGTGAACGCAGCGCCTGCCGGGCCTGAAAATGGACCGCCGCCGCTGGTAAAGGTAGCCATGGTTGTCGAGCAGGATGTCAATCCGCCATCGGAGTATGTGGGCCACGTGGAGGCTATCCAGAGTGTTGATTTAAGGGCCAGGGTCGAAGGATTTCTGGAACAGGTCAACTTCAAAGAGGGAAGCGATGTTCGGACCGGTGATCTTCTCTATGTTATCGAAAAAGCGCCCTACCTGGCCAGGGTTGATTCCGATAAAGCATCGCTGGCCCAGGCTGAAGCAATACTCACCAAAGCTCGCCAATTTCTTAATCGGGCGCAAACGGTCCGTTCCGGGGGAATATCCGCAACGGACCTGGACAATGCCGTCGCCGAAGAACTTCGTGCCAAAGCGCAGCTCGAGCAGGCCAAAGCCAATCTTCAAATCTCTCAAATTAATCTGGGATACACGTCTATTACAGCGCCCATATCCGGTCTCATCGGGCGAACCGCTTTTACCAGAGGTAATTTGGTCGGGCCCGATTCAGGATCGCTTGCCCGAATTGTTCAGCTGGATCCGATTCGGGTGGTCTATTCAATCAGTGAAAATGACCTTGCTGCCATTAATATGGCCCTTAAGGATGCCGATAGGGGGAAAAATCAACCCATACTGATGCCGCGAATCCAACTGGCCGGCGGTCAAATTCTCAAAACAGCGGGGCATGTGGACTTTGTGGACAATACCGTGGATGTCAACACCGGCACCATCGCTGTCCGGGCTTTTTTTAAAAACTCTGAAACCGCACTGATTCCAGGGCAGTACGTTACCGTTTTGGTTTCGAAAAGTGCGGCTAAACCCATGCCGGTGGTGCCCCAGACGGCGGTTCTGGAAGACCACGACGGACGCTATGTTCTACTGGTGGATGATCAGAATCGGGTTGCCGTGCGGCGGGTTAAAACCGGGCCTGTGATTGGGGTCAGCTGGGCCGTTGAATCGGGTCTGGCTGTCAATGATCGGGTTATTGTTGAGGGTGCCCAGAAAGTCCGGCCCGGACAGACGGTTAAAACCGACGGCCCAGATGAAGCCAAGGGGAGGTGAGGCATGTTTTCACGGATTTTTATCGAGCGCCCACGTCTTGCAGTAGTGATATCCATCGTCCTCACCCTGGGAGGACTTATTGCGATGCTCAACATTCCCGTTGCCCAGTATCCAGAGATCACACCGCCCGAAATCCGTGTCACCGCTACCTATCCGGGGGCCAATGCGCGGGTTGTGGCCGACAATGTGGCGGCGCCTATCGAAAAGGAGGTCAACGGTGTGGAAAAAATGCTCTACATGTCCTCCTCCTGCTCCAATAACGGGCAATATACGCTCTCCGTCGCTTTTGAGGTGGGCACCAATCCGGACATCGACCAGGTCAACCTCCAAAACCGGGTGCAGCTGGCCACCTCAAAATTGCCCCAGGCTGTGGTCGATCAGGGCATCAATGTGCGCAGACGGTCCACGGACATGATGTGTGCGGTAGAATTCTTTTCTCCCCAAGGCACCCGGGACAGGCTTTTTCTGAGCAATTATATCAGCAGAAATATAAAAGATGCCCTGGTGCGCATCGACGGTGTCAGTGATGTCTTTATTTTTGGTGAGTTTGAATTCAGTATGCGCATCTGGATGAATCCCGAGAGGCTCACCGCCCGGGGGCTGACCGCAGAAGACGTGATCGCGGCCATCCGCCAGCAAAATATTCAGGCGGCCGTAGGGTCCATCGGAACGTCGCCCGCCGAAACCGGTCAGAAACTTCAGTACACCCTTCGAGCCAAAGGGCGCCTCGATGACCCGGAAAATTTTGAAAACATCGTTGTCCGCAGCAACGATCAGGGCGGTCTGGTTCGGGTTCGGGACGTGGCCCGGGTGGAACTTGGTGCCAGAGACTACCTCACCCGGTCAATTTTCAACGGCCAGGAGTCCGTGGCCATAGGCATTTACCGATCTTCAGACGCCAACGCCATGGACACCATGAAAGCGGTGCGTGCGGAACTCAAACATCTTGCCGAGCGACAGCCCGGCGATATAGAATACGATGTCTTTTACGACACCACCAAGTACATTTCAGCGGCCATTCACGAAATTCGACTGACCCTGGTCATTACCTTCCTTCTGGTCTTGTTCGTAAATTACATTTTTCTACAGGACTGGCGGGCAACCCTGGTGCCAACTGTGACCATTCCGGTATCGCTCATCGGCACATTCGCTGTGTTGCTTGCCCTGGGATACAGCGCCAACACCCTTACCCTGTTTGCCCTGATCATGGCCATCGGGCTGGTGGTAGACGATGCTATCGTGGTGGTGGAAAATGTATACAGGGTCATGGACAAACGCAAACTCAGCGCCAAGCCCGCAACCATCCATGCCATGGGCCAGGTCACCGGTCCTATTGTCGCCACCACCCTGGTACTTTTGGCTGTGTTCATACCGGTGGGGTTCATGCCCGGTACCACCGGCCAGCTGTATAAACAATTTGCCGTAACCATTTGCACGGCGGTGGTCATCTCGGCCATCAATGCCTTGACCCTGAGCCCGGCCCTGTGCGCGGTATTGCTCAAAACCCCGAAAATCCCTCAACATGGTCCCCTTGCCTGGTTTAACCGCGCCTTGGAGACTTCACGCAACATATACGTGACCAGCGCCGCCTGGCTGATCCGCAGGCTGGTGGTGGCGTTGTTAATCTTACTCGGTGTGATCGGTGCCGCCTATTTTTTGTTCGCCCACAGCCCAACATCTTTCCTTCCCCAGGAAGACCGGGGTGTTTTTTTTATCAATACGCAACTGCCGGAGGGGGCCTCACTGGCCCGTACCAGCACGGTTATGGAACACGTGACATCGGCGTTGCAGGACATCGATGGGGTTGAAAGTTCCCTTGGCGTGAGCGGGTTCAGCCTGCTCAGCGGCATGGCCGAGAACGTCGGATTCGGCATTATCGTCCTGAAACCATGGGACGAGCGCACCCGTCCGCATCAGCAATTGGAGGCCATTGTGGGGAAGGCCCAGGCGATACTGGCCGGCATCTCTTCGGCCAATGTTTTCGCCTTTGCACCACCGCCTATATCCGGGCTGGGTTACACCGGTGGCTTTGACTTCCGGCTCCTGGCCCTTGAGGACCAGCCGCCGCGGGAAATCGCTGCGGCAACCCGGTCTCTGGTCATTGCTGCCAACCAGGCCCCGAACCTGACACGGGTCTTTTCCACCTACACTGCCGACACTCCCCAGATCTTCGTGAATCTCGACCGGACACGGGCCGAGACGCTCGGGGTGCCGGTCAGCCGGGTCTTTACCACCCTGAAGGACAACCTTGGCTCAAGTTATGTCAACGATTTCAATCTTTACGGCCGGACCTATCAGGTCAAGGTTCAGGCTGAAGCCCGGTATCGGAAAACGGTGGATGACATCAAACGGCTCTATGTCCGTAGCAACGGCGGCAAAATGGTTCCCATGAAAAGCCTGATCACCCTCACGACGGTTCTGGCACCGCAAATCGTTGACCGTTATAACCAGTTCACCAGTGTACAGATCAACGGCAGCTCAGCCCCGGGCTTTTCCTCGGGAGAGGCCATGGCGACCATGGAACGCCTGGCGGCCAAGACCCTTCCGTCCGGCTACACCTTTGACTGGTCGACCATGTCCTTTCAGGAACGCAAGGCCGGCGGCAAGGTTCAATTCCTGTTCGCTTTGGCCCTGCTTTTTGGCTATTTGTTCCTGGTGGGACAATACGAGAGCTGGAATATCCCCCTTTCCATCATTCTGTCGATTCCGGTGGCCAGCCTTGGAGCGCTTGCCGGTTTGTGGATCGCAGGCCTCAGTTTCAGTATTTACGCCCAGATCGGCCTGGTCATGCTGGTGGGCCTGGCCGCAAAGAACGCCATCCTGATCGTGGAGTTCGCCAAGGACCGCAGAGAGCAAGGGTATTCCGTTGAAAAGGCCGCCATTGAAGGGGCGCGAATCCGCTTTCGTCCGGTGCTGATGACCGCTTTCACGTTTATTCTTGGGGTGTCGCCTCTGGTGATCGCCACAGGTGCGGGTGCCAACGCCCGCCGGGCTATCGGAACCACGGTTTTTTCCGGGATGCTGGCGGCAACCCTGCTGGGCATTTTTCTGATCCCTGTCCTTTATTATGCCTTTCAAACAGGCCGCGAGAAGGGTCATGCCTGGCGTACGAAAAAAGAAGACAAACCTGCTGGAGAATAAGGTAATAAGAGAACAGTGATGCATGCGCAAAAGGACAAGAGAATGAAGAATAGGGTCTGGAATCTGACAAGGAAGAACGCGTTGATAATCCTGACGCTGGTTTTGGTCGGGTGCGCAGCTGTTGGGCCGGACTATGCGAAAATAGAACCCCGCGCACCGGGTGAATGGCATACTGAACTCCAGGGAGGCTTGGTTACGGGTTCGCTGGAGCCCGAAATCCTGGCCAGCTGGTGGAGCACGCTGAATGATGCGGAACTCGATAGCCTTGTGGCGCGTGCGGTTAAGGGCAATCTGGATTTGAAAAACGCTTGGGCAAGAGTCCGTGAGGCGCGTGCGTTGAGGGGCATTAGCAGGGCGGATTTTTTTCCAACCCTGGATGCTTCAGCTGCGGCTTCAAGGTATCGAATCAGCGAAAACATCGAAAACAGTGGAAAAGGAACCGAAAGTAAGCTTTATACGGCCAATTTTGACGCTGCCTGGGAACTGGACGTTTTTGGCGGTGTGCGTCGTTCGGTAGAAGCGGCCCAAGCGAGCCTCGAGGCCACACAGGAAAACCTATACGACGTTCTGGTGAGCCTGTTGGCCGAAGTGGCGCTGAACTATATGGAGGTGCGGACCTTCCAGACCCGTTTGGCGGTGACCGAAGCCAATATCACCACGCAGGAGGAAACGTATGACCTGAATCGATCGCGGTACGAGGCCGGGATCATCGACGAGCTGGCGGTTCAACAATCCTTGCGCATCCTGGAGACCTCCCGATCCCAGATACCGGCCTTAAATATCAGACTGGAGGCAGCCAAAAATCGTCTGGCGGTGCTCCTGGGCGAGCAACCAGGTAAACTTCATGGGGAATTAGCAGAAAGACAACCCATTCCGGAACTACCGGCGACCGTGGTTGTCGGGATTCCGGCCGAGACCCTGCGTCACAGGCCCGATATTCGCAGGGCCGAGCGCGACCTTGCAGCCCAGACAGCCCTCGTCGGGGTGGCTGTGGCGGACTTGTATCCCAAATTCCATTTGTTTGGCACTATTGGACTTGAGTCTATTTCCAGTGGAGACTTGTTTGAATGGTCCAGCCGGACCTGGGGGTACGGGCCCGGTGTTTCCTGGAACATTTTTCATGGTGGCGCCATCCGGCAAAATATTGAAGTCCAAAACGCCCGTCAAGAGCAGGCTCTGATCCAATATGAAACATCTGTTCTCAATGCCCAGGAAGAGGTGGAAAATATCCTTGTGTCCTATGCCAAAGAACAGCTTCGGCGTGAATCCTTCGCCAAGGCCGCAACTGCTGCCCAGAGGGCCGCGGCACTGGCCCAGGACCAATATCGGGCCGGTTTGGTGGATTTTAATAACGTCCTGGACGCTCAACGGTCGCTTCTTGTTTTACAGGATGAATTAAGTCAGAGTAATGGCGCTGTGATCTCTAATTTAATAAGACTTTATAAGGCATTAGGGGGTGGCTGGGAATCTTACGAGACCATTGAAAATGAGCCAGGAAATGCGGCAAAGGCAAAGCAGGAGACAAAATAAAACAAGGTTATATGCTGCTGAACGGCTTGTGTAAAAAGGGAGGATGTCACCCAAATGCGATATGGCGCCATGAATTTTCCGGTTAGACCCATTCTCAAAGAGCTCGAGGCCTTTTCAGAACTGGGATTTGACTACCTTGAGCTGACCATGGATGCCCCACAGGCGCATTACAGCATCATTCGTCAGCAGAAAAAAAGACTCCTTAAAGCCCTTGATCGACACAATATGAAAATAGTTTGCCACCTACCCTCCTTTGTTTATACGGCGGATTTGACCCATAGCCTCAGAAAGGCCTCCCTGAAAGAGGTTCTCAAATCTCTTGAAGTGGCCGCAGAGATCGAATGCCTTAAGGCGGTTCTCCATCCCAGCTATATTATGGGACTCGGTATCTTTGTCGTGGATCAAGCAAAAAAATATGCTCTTGAATGCCTTGAAGCTGTTACAACAAAGGCCGATCAGCTTGGACTTCTCCTTTGTCTTGAAAATTTGTTTTTAAACACCCATTCCCTGGTGGAACCCGAGGATTTTGCTGAAATATTAATAAAATTTCCAACACTTAAGCTGACTCTCGACACAGGGCATGCCCATATCGGAGATATAGAGGGAAAAAGGGCAGTAAAGTTTATAGAAAAATTTCCGGATCGCATCGGCCATATTCATGCAAGCGACAATCTCGGCGAAACAGACAATCATTTGCCTGTTGGGACAGGGACCGTCAATTTTTCTGGAATTGTGAAAGCCCTCAAGAATATCGGATATGACGATACCATTACGCTTGAAGTTTTTTCAAAGGATCGGGACTATCTGAAGATAAGCAGAGACAAATTAGCGGCCATGTTTGCCACCCTTTCTTAAGATTAAGACCCCGGAAACGGTTCAAAAATAGATCGCACAACGTAAAAATATATACAACAGAAAAAGGGTGTTAGGTAAGGATCGCCTCAATTTTATCTTTTTTTTTGTAGACGGTTCCCAGAAAAATAGCGATGATATCGTCGGTTTCGTCCGTTACACGGACTTCATACGTAGCCAGTTTCGGATTGAGCGATACTTCTTTTGCTTCGGCAGTGAGGATTTGGCCGGCAACAGATGCTTTTAAGTAAGAGATACTTACATTGATGCTAAGGGCAACGGTTCCGTGAGAATTCGAAGCAACGGCAAACACCAAATCAGCAAGAGAAAAGATCGCCCCGCCATGGGCAATATTGACACCGTTTAGGTGATGCTCTTTTATTTTCATTTTCGCTTTTGCCCTTCCTTCTGAAACTTCCAGAAGTTCGATACCGACATGATCCGCGAATCTGTCATTTTTAAAAAAATTTCTTACAACGTCCATTGGTTATTTTCCTTTTTCTTTAAGCCGCTTTCAAGTGCATTTCAGGTATGTTGCAGCTAATTACCTGCGGGTAACATGGGTTATGTCTCGGTTGCGGTTGAACATATTACACGCGCATCCAGCGCCAAAGCGACATTGCCATCATCAGAAAGAATCATGGGGTTAATATCCATCTCCAAAATTTCAGAAAAGTGATGCATCAATTGTGAAACTTTTACAAGACATTGAATCACAGCCTGTCGATTCGCAATTTTCATTCCACGAAAAGGCCCAAGAATTCTCGCACCTCGGAGCTTGTGGATCATTTCATTTGCTGTATTTTCGCTCACCGGAGCAAGGCGCATACTCACATCCTGCATCGCCTCCACCATGATTCCTCCTAACCCCACCAATACGGCTGGGCCGAAAGACCGATCTCTCTTTGCTCCTACGATGATTTCTCGGGAAGCGAAAATCATTTTTTGGAGCACAATCCCGATGATGTTTTTAAAACGAGAGTGGATGTCTTTCCATTGCTCTTCCAGGGTTTTAACATTTTTGATATTTATTGCAATGCCGCCCTGGTCACTTTTATGCAAAACAGAGGGGGCTACCACCTTAAGGACAACCGGATAACCCATTTCATTTGCGGCCTCACAAGCCTCAGCAAAGGTGGTGACCATGCGCCACGGCGCCGTTGGAATTCTCAGCCTGTCCAAAAGATCCAATGCCTCGTGAAGCAACGGTTGCCGATTTTTTTGGCAAATTCCTTTTATCCATGATTTAACATTTTCTTTTAAAGGAAAAACAGTTTTCTCAACCGTATGTTCTGTCTTTTGCCGGTATAGGGTATACTGATATTGAAATGTCAGTGCCTTGAAGGCTTCAACAGGATCCATTAAGAAGGGATACATGGATTCCTTCATTAAGGCAGGATAAAAAGAATGCGGAACCTCTATTGTGATCACAATGGGCTTTTTGTATTGATAGGTAAGTTCAGCGAGCCTTTTCATCAGTTGTATGGTGTCTTTTTTTTCCATCAGCATGTGGGAAACATGGATGTAAACAATTCCATGGATATCGGGTTGTTGTAGAATTTTTTCGATGATTTGAGGGTAAATTTTAAGATCGAAAATATCTCCCATGTCCAGAGGGTTTCCGATATTGATGACGCCGGCGCGGAAATGTTTTCTGGTTTCATCCAGGATGCTTGAATGAAATTTCGGTAAGTTGAAGCCGTATTCGGCACACATATCCGTTGCAACCACGGCGTGGCCGCCTGATCGGGAAAGAATGGCCAGGTTTTTCCCTTGAAGAAAAGGCATGGAAAAACCCTTAATGGCAAGAATCGCATCTTCCGTGGATGTCACCCGCATAATTCCTGCATGGGAACACGCGGCGTCGACAATTTTATCATCCCCGGCCAGGGCTGCACTGTGGGACTTGGCGATGGTCCGGGTCAAAGGGGTTGCGTTTGACTTGTGGAGAACAACCGGTTTGTTAGTTTGAAACGCCAGGTCTGCAAACTCTTTTCCCCTCTTAAAATCTTCAAGATAGCAATAGACAATCTTAGTATTGGGATCTTTAATTAAATGCGCCAGAAGATCGGCTTCATCCAGATTGAGCTTATTTCCCATACTCACAAATTTGTCGAGTCCCAGCCCTGGTTGTTGAAGTCGTTCGGCAATAGATAACCCGATGCCGCCACTTTGAGACATTACGCTCACATGCCCTTTCTTGAATGCGGAAGGCAAAGCGATAAACTGGATATAGAGGCCGTTTTGGGTATTAATCACACCCATACAATTCGGTCCGACAAACCGGATGCCCGAAAGATTGGCGGCTGTGAGCAAATCCTTTTCAATGCGTTTGCCGCTTTCTCCCATTTCTCTGAAACCGGCTGATTCAATCACCGCAAGTTTAATTCCTTTTATTCCACACTGGGTGATGATTTCGGGAATAAAACGCGCCGGTGCGAGAATAACGGCAAGATCTGCGGTTTCCGGAACATCGAGGACAGACGGATATACCGTATGGCCCATCACCTGTCCGCCTTTAGGCCCCACAGCATATATTTTTCCCGAATAACCGAAATTCGCCAGATTTAAAATAATGTTTTGTCCGAGGTTATCCTCGGCTTCGGAGACACCGACAATTACAATGGATTCCGGAAAAAAAAATTTATTCATCTTAAATTGTTTTCAATGTGGCTAAAAATAGTTGATTTTGGATTGGCCTTGCCTTGATAAGTAAACAATCACTTATAAAAAACCAGCCATTTGACTTGAAATAATAAAAATATTGCTTTATATATATTTAAATTAAGCCGAATTAATCATCAATAGCCTTAATATTTAGCAGGTTAATGGCAAACAGGTTGATTTGATAATTTTTTAAAAACATTAAATGTTATTAATAATAAGTCTTAAATATGTCAAGAGAATTAGATGAATTATGAGCGATTATTTAACTAAGGTGGTATGATGAAACCCAAAAAAAAACGTATGACCGGGGATGAACGACGCAGAAAGATCATTCAGGCTGCCATGGATGTTTTTTCGAGAAGCGGCTTCAGTGGCGCCACGACGCGAAAGATCGCCCAGAAGGCCGGGATCAGCGAGGCCATGATCTACAGCCATTTCAAAGACAAGGAAGACCTTTATTCCGCTATAATCGATCAAAAAATGCAAGAAAGCGAACCCTTGTATCATCCTCTCGATGCCATGCGGAAAAAAGACGACGAACGGGTTTTCGAAACCATCGTTTCAAATTTTATGCAGCGATACAGCGAAGACACGACATTTTTAAGGTTGCTTTTGTTCAGCGCTCTCGAAGGCCACGAGTTGGCCGGCATGTTTGTGTCCGGACCTGTCAGAAGGTTTTTCGGATTTCTGGCCGAGTATGTGCGGGAGAGAATGGATGAAGGGGCGTTTAAGGCGGTCAATCCGGAGATTGCATCCCGATGTCTGGTGGGTATGGTCCATTATTTTATTTTGCTTAAAAAAATATATGGTGATGAAACACTTCAATCCATAGATCTCAATGAAACAATTGAAACAATGATCAATATTTTCTGCCGGGGCATTTTAAAGGAGGGCTAAAATGGAAACGCTTGAAAAAAGAATTGAACAGGTTCATCAATTGATTGAAAGGATATCCGCGCATAGAGATCAACTGATCGAAATTGCTGTGAAAGATGCCGGCTTTACCGTTAGGGAATGTCGAATCGAAGTGGATATGAATCTGGACAACCTGAAAGGGTTTGATGAGATGGTCACGGTTTTTTCCGAACGACAGCCCGTTTGCCGTCCGAACCAGGAGGTTGCTCTGTTGTTGCCGTATAACGGCAGCGCGTGGTTGAACACGGCCATTCTTTCCATATTCCTCGTGGGCAATCGCGTGAGGGTGAAATTTGCGACACGGGGGTCTGAGATTTCCCGTTTTACGGAATCCCTTTATAGACCGATATTCGGCGACAATATTCGTTTTGAATACGCTAATGGCAAGAATTTTCTCGAAAGCGCCATGTCAAATCCGAATATACCCGCCATATGTCTCTTCGGGTCCGATGACCATGCCCTTCAATACCAAAATTCAGTTAAGAAATTCGGCAAGAAGTTTATTTTCGAGGGACCGGGAAAGGATCCTTTTGTTGTTCTCCCGGGGGCCGACGTGGAGGTTGCGGCAAAGGAATTATCCTTTTCCAAGTATATTTATGCCGGGCAGACCTGTACGGCGCCGGAGCGTGTATATGTCCATGAATCCCTTCATGATGCATTTGTGGAGCGATTTGTTGAATTAAGCCGTGAAGTTAAAACCGGAGATCCTGCTGATCCTAATACGGAAATGGGCCCGGTGGCCAGCGAGCGTGCCATCGAAAATATCAGGGCCCAGTTAAAGGATGCCGTGGATAAGGGTGCCCGGGTTGCCTTGGGTGGTCGCATTGACGGCCACATGGTGTATCCGACGGTGGTAGTGGACGCCAACCAGGACATGCTGGGGGTTCGGGAGGAGACCTTTGGGCCGGTAAGTTTTATCATTAAATTTAAAGATACCGACGAAGCATTGCGATTGGTCCGTGACAATCGGTATGGATTGAGAGCATCGGTTTATGGAGATGAAACGGCCGTCAATTTCAGCGATAAACTTGTAGGGGAGCCGTATTGTCATCCGGTGGATAAAATGGTTTTTGGAACGTTCGGTACCGTCGGGGTGAACCAGGGGCGGTCGGAATCCTGGAAAAGGGCTTTTGTATCAAAGCCGGTGGGCGGTTATGGCTATTCTGGATGGATATGGGAAACCAATGACGACAAATTTATCCTAAAACAGGGGCCTAAACTGCTTAGCTTGGAGACATCCCAAAACACATATTAAAAAGAAAAGGTTATGGAACGGGAACAAAAAGAAATGGCGATCAAGAATGAAAAGAATATCGATTCGGTATCTTCGAACAATACCTCCGGCCGCAAGCGGAAGCAAAAATGGCTTTTCGTCATTCTTGCAATTGGAATCCTCGTCGGCTCTTTTTACGGCATTCGCTGGCTTCATTATTATTTTACTCACGCAAGCACCGACGATGCCAGTGTCGAAGGAGACTTAATTTCGGTGAGCTCTACGGTTTCCGGCAAGATAAGACTGCTTCCAATCCGTGAAGGAGAACACGTCAAAAAAGGGCAATTGATAGCCCAGCTTCGGGAAGAAGACTACCAAGCGAAAGTTGATGTGGCGTCCGGTGTTGTTCAGTCCATCAATGCATCGCTCAATGAGGCAATGGCCGATGAATTACTGGTCAAGGAAAAGACGGGAAAAGACGTGCAGCGAGCCGAAGCGGTCTTGTATGCCTCCCAGGCCCGGCTTAAAGAAGCTGAAGCAAATATTCAGCTGGCGACATTGGATTTTAAGCGGATCAGCAAACTATACAAAAGCAAAACGGTTTCAGCGAGTGAAATGGACAAGGTACAGGCAGCCTATACGCTGGCTACAGCCAGACTGGCAACGGCGGAGGAAGAAATTAATGAAAACCGGGCCAAGCTTAATGTTGCTCAGGCCAATACCGGCGAAGTAACCTTAAAAAAGCGGCGAGTCGAATCGCTAAAAGGAAAACTAAAAGAAGCTGAGGCGGAACTTGAGGCTGCACGGCTTAAACTCGCTCACACGACGGTAACCAGCCCCATTGACGGGGTCGTCGCCAGAAAAATTTCCCATATCGGAGAAGTCATCTCGGCCGGTCAACCGATTAGCATCGTCGTCAATTTGAATCATATTTGGGTGGAAGCAAATCTGGAAGAGACCCGGGTGGAACACATCCGCTTGGGACAATTTGTTGATATTAAAGTCGATGCCTATCCCAATACAAGATTCACAGGCAAAGTGATTAACATCGGCGCTGCGGCAGCTTCCGAGTTTGCCCTGATCCCGGATAGCCGTTCGGCCGGGAATTTTACAAAAGTAACCCAAAGGATCCCCATAAAAATTGAGGTTGTCGATCCTGACGAACAGCTTCGGCCCGGCATGATGGTAACGGTGGGCATCGACATCAGGAAGACTAAAAAATGACACCTGTAATGGCCGAGGCGAGCCGGAGACCGTTTTATAAGTGGCTGGTGGTTATCGCGGTGATGAGCGGGGCGTTTTTGGTCGTTCTCGACACCACCGTTGTGAATGTAGCGCTGCCTAAAATTATGGCTGCATTCGGCGTCAATGTGGATAAAATCGAATGGATTGTCACCGCATATATGATCGCCATGGCGATCATGATGCCGTCCGTCGGCTGGCTCAGTGCCAGAATCGGCAACAAAACCCTTTTCATGGCGAGCCTGATAATTTTTACAGCAGCATCATGCCTTAGCGGGGCGGCATGGAATGTGGATGCGCTGATTGTTTTCCGAATCTTTCAAGGTATTGGCGCCGGCGCATTGATGCCCATCGCTATGGTCATCATATTCGAGGCCTTTCCGCCTGAAGAACGAGGGCTTGCCATGGGAGTATACGGCATCGGTGCCACTTTCGGCCCGGCCATCGGCCCCACCCTTGGTGGTTATCTGACGGACCAGTTTTCCTGGCATCTTATCTTCTATATCAACATCCCCATCGGTCTTATCGGTATCGTCTTGGCCGCTATTATTTTGCCTCCGGATGAACATAAAAAACAGATTCATTTTGATATCCTGGGATTTTTAACCATGGCTGTTTTTCTGGGAAGCCTGCTCGCTGCCCTCAGTCAGGGGCAGAGAGAAGGGTGGAGCTCTTTTTATATTCTTACACTTTTTTCCGTTGCCGTTTTTGGGCTGGTGACATTTTTATGGGTAGAACGTCTCACAAAAGAGCCGTTTATTGATCTTAGCGTATACAAGACCTTTGCACATACCATGGCGACAATTGTGTTTATCATCCAGGGTTTTGGCCTGTATGGTTCTACGTTTCTTATCCCACTTTATTTTGAAAGCATGCTGGACTATACCGCCCTCCAGGCCGGTTTACTCATGTTACCCATGGCGGTGGTTGTTGCTGTCATTTTGCCGCTGGCGGGACGCATGGCAGACCGAATGGACGGACGAATTCCTATTACGTTTGGTGTTTTGTTTTCAGCCCTTTCCCTGTACTGGCTGTCTTTAGTCGATCTGAGAACCTCCGATACAACGGCCTATCTGATGTTGATCGTTCGAGGCTTGGGCATCGGATTTATTTTTCCGCCGCTTATGAACTTGGCACTTAAATGTCTGCCTCCGGAAAAAACTGCCGTGGGTTCGGGCCTGATGAATGTATCTCGACAAATAGGCGGTGCGTTCGGGGTGGCGATAATCGGGGTTCTGCTTGACCGCCGGGAGGTCTTTCACCATTCGCTTTTTGCTCAAGCTCAAAATCTCAATTCTTTTTCCACCAAATATTTTTTAGGCCACTTCCAGGAAATTTTTCATAAACTTGGGAGTGTGGAAAGCATGGCATATCAGAAAGCGCTGACAATGTTGCATCTATTGGTGAAAAAGGAAGCTATGGTTGCCTCTTTTGACGACTGTTTTCTTATTGCAGGGGTCACTTTTTTGTTGGCGCTGCTTCCCACCGCGCTGTTACGCATTCAAAAAGAATAAAGAATGGACTGGGTAAAAACCTTGGCGCTGGGACGGGAAAGGCACAAAGGGCCTGTATCGATAGTCACCTTTCTTTATATTTTTTCGGTATATTCTTTTTCAACACATTAAACATCTCTAAAAATTTTTTCTGGCTGAGGTGGACAAACATACCTTGATACAGAACTGTCTTGATCGATCTGAATGAGACAGTCTTTGCGATGATAAATCTCTTAAAACCAATTCAACGATATTTACTCCGACGATGTATTCAGATCTGTTTATCATTCTAATAATATTATAAAAATTATTTGTTTTTGTTGATATCGCCATACCAATGCCCTGACATTTTAAATCCGAAACAAAAATAAAGCCGGATACAATAACACCGGTCATTTTGGTGAATTGTCTTGCTATTTGAGTGGGTTACAGGTTTATTCTTCCCTCGTACGGCGATAACACCAAAATTACATTATAGATGGCATATATATTGCAGTAATTTTTGAATGGCCCATATTCCAATCCCCGAAATATAATTTTCCCACATCGTAAAAACAAATATTTAACGTTAACCGTTTAAGGAGGGTGAAACATGGAGGATGCGTTTTCAAAAGTATGGACACTGTTAACCATTTACGGAATTAAAGTCATTGCAGCGATTGCCGTTTTTATCATCGGTCGATGGCTTGCGAAAATGTTGACCGCTTTTACGGAAAAAGTGATGAGTAAAAGGAAGGTTGATCCCACCGTTATCTCGTTTGTTGCCAATCTGATCTACATTGCTTTACTGGTATTCGTTGTTCTGGCGGCTCTCGGACAGCTTGGGATACAAACAACATCATTTATCGCGGTTATCGGTGCCGCCGGTCTTGCCATCGGTCTTGCCTTACAGGGATCCCTGTCAAATTTTGCCGCCGGTTTTTTGATGATCATTTTTCGGCCGTTCAAAGTGGGTGATTTCATCGAAGGTGCGGGCGTTTCAGGAACCGTCGAGGCAATTCATATTTTTACCACCCAGCTTTTGACGCCCGACAATAAAACAATTATTATTCCCAATGCCGGTTTGACCGGCGGCAACATTACGAATTATTCGTCAAAAGGAACACGACGCATTGATCTGGTGTTCGGAATCAGCTATAACAATAATATTGATCATGCCAAGAAAGTGATATCGGATGTTCTGGCCAAGGAAGAACGTATTCTGAAAGACCCCGCTCCCGCGGTCATGCTTATCGGGCTGGCGGACAGCAGTGTAAATTTTGCCGTTCGACCATGGGTTGCTGCCGGCGACTATTGGAATGTCTATTCTGCTCTCACCGAAAATATCAAAAAAAGCTTTGATGCGGAGGGAATAAGCATCCCCTTCCCGCAACGGGACGTCCATGTGTATCAGCATAAGGAACAATAATGATGAACAGAAAGGGATTTTATGGCAATAGGATTTTAATGAAAACACGAAAAGAAGGAGGAAAAAAATGAAAAAGTATTACTTGGCACCGTTGTTTATTGTAATGATCAGCGCTTTGCTGATGGGATGTGCCGGTCAAGAGGTTAAATCCACCGCGCCGGCTTTCCAACCGTCTACGTTTCAGTCGGGTCATTATTTGCCCAAGGTGAACAACTTTGTGGTGATCCTCGACACATCCTCTACCATGGCGGACAAATACCAAGGACAAGACAAAGCGGTCATAGCCAAAGATTTCTTAACGGCGATGAACCAGACACTTCCGGAGTTAAAATACAACGGGGCGCTTAGAACATTCGGCCACTTTGCCTATTTGCCGGACAGATCGACCATGCTGGTATATGGCGTGAAACCCTATTCGACTTCAGAATTTGCCTCGGCCTTGAACGGTGTGAAAGGTCCCGGTGGAGATACTTCTATTCCCCTTGCCAAAGCCATCGCCGCTGCCGGTGGAGATTTACAGTCCGCCCAAGGTCCCATCGCGATCATTATCGTTAGCGATGGGGTTGATATGGACCAGCTCCCGGTGAATGCCGCGAAAGCCATTAACGGCCAGTTCGGTGACAGACTTTGCATCTATGCGGTACAGGTGGCGGATGATCCTGGCGGAAAAGCTGTCCTGGAACAGATTGCCAAAGCGAGCGGTTGCGGATTTTCAACCAATGTCGACAGACTTGCCACCTCGTCGAGTATGGCCGGTTTTGTAGAAAGCGTATTTTTGGCCAAATCTGCTCCCAAACCTGTGCCTGAGCCCGTTGCAATGCCGATGGACAGTGACGGGGATGGTGTGACAGACGATAAGGATCAATGTCCCAATACCCCCAAAGGCGCCACCGTGGATGCCAGGGGATGCTGGACCTATGCTGCTGTCGTGCTTTTTGATCTTAACAAAGCAGATATAAAGCCCGAAGCATATCCCATGCTCAATGAGGCAGTTTTGATAATGAAAAAAAATTCGGATCTCAAAGTTCAGATTGACGGACACACAGACAATACTGGAACCGCAGCATATAACATGACCCTTTCTGAAAGACGGGCCAACACCGTTATGAAATATTTTGTAGACAAAGGGGTTGAAGCCGAACGGCTTAGCGTGAAAGGTTTTGGATTAACCAAACCGGCGGCCAGCAATGACACAAAGGAAGGCAGGGCCAAAAACAGGCGCGTTGAATTAACGCCGGTTAAATAGAAACCTCGATAATTTCAGAACCCATAATACATGAAGATGGAGTGAAGGTAAGCGGCTGCCGATCTCCATCTTCATGTCAATAGAATGTGTTGTGTTTTTAAGTTTATGAAGAAAAAGGATGATCGACGGGTGCTCTTTGTGTGATGAAAAGACCGATAATAAAATGACCCTTAAACGGATCTTCGTCTTTAAGGGTAATATGCGCGATTTGGGTTTTTAAAGATTCAGATAATCCGACGGATTCCGGGGGGATATATTTCATATTCAACGTATCTCCAACCTTCAAATGCTTCAAAACCGCTGAACCCTTATTCACCAGAATGCCCAATCCTTTTGACGACATGTCCCTTAATTTAAACTGGTAGACATTTCCGGTCTCTTCTAATTGAAATTCAACACTATAATATCGATCCAGTACGGTTCTGGTCTCAGGCCGTCTGTCTGGTTCACTATTGTCGAATGAGTTCGTTTTCATGATTTTCCCTGATACGGAGAATTGTATATAATTTTAATAAAATTTTATGACAATGTCCATCTCTTTTTTAAAAAAAATCAAGAGAGTTATAAAAAACTCCATTTGACCTTGCTTTGATTCTAAAAGCATATATACTTTCGGCGATATGGACTGGGAAATGAAAAAGATATCCAATACACCAACCAACGGCAGAAGTAGATGTCTTACAACAGACACGTTCAATTTTGATTGCCATCCCGGCGTAACCTGCTTTACCCGTTGCTGCAAGGATGCGGACATGTATCTTTATCCATACGATGTCATCCGCATGAAAAAACGGCTCAACATCTCTTCAGAAAAGTTCTTGGACCGGTATACGTTTCAAGCCATAAGAGATAATCCTTATTTCCCAAGTCTTATGCTGAAAATGACGGATGGTAATGAGAAACCGTGCCCTTTTTTGGCAAACAAAGGTTGCACGATATACGAAGACCGACCCTTTTCGTGTCGGGCTTATCCACTGGAGCGTGCAGTGGCAAGAAGCCACAATGAGGATGGACGAACCGTTTTATATTTTATCGCCAAAGATTCTTACTGCATGGGGCATACAGAATTTCGTGAGTGGACGATAAAAGGGTGGATCGAGGATCAACAATTAAAACGATATAACGAGATGAATGATCTTTGGGTCGATATCGACACCATGTTCAGGGCAAACCCATGGGGGCCGCAAGGGATGAACAGTCCGGCCTTGAGAATGGCACTTATGGCCTGTTTTAATGTCGATGAATTTAAGAAATTCATTTTTGAAAGCACTTTTTTATCGCGATTTAACGTGTCACAGCAAAGGATCCGCCAACTAAAGGATTCGGATGTTGAGTTGATGAAATTCGGCTTTGACTGGATTAAGTTTTTTCTCACCGGCAAAGGTCCGCTCATGGTGACCCGTTCAAGGGATGATTTGCTT
>Ga0210134_1000002_pt1 | contig 50736 bp, 63 predicted proteins | sample RushSE_CattailNL_3_FD_185565 | JGI IMG/M metagenome (GOLD analysis project Ga0210134, IMG submission 185565) | Wetland microbial communities from San Francisco Bay, California, USA, that impact long-term carbon sequestration - RushSE_CattailNLB_D2... | ecosystem: Environmental > Aquatic > Marine... | reverse complement strand
GAACATATTTACGTCTCATTAGTCTCTCCTTAGATTTATTATTCTACGCTTTGTGTTAAAGGAACAGCATTCTCTTTCTACATCCCATATAGCACAGTCCTCTTCGAGGCAGTCTGTATCAGAGCCTATAGGGTTTATTATTTCTACTGCAGCAAGAAATATACAAATAAGATCTTTTCTCATAGCTAACCTCCAGATTGTTTAATTTTTAAACGAACTGTTCATTGTGTGTATCTTTACAAGGAATGAGTCTTTATAATTCTTACTCAGTTCAAATCCTACAGGTGCCATACCTAATTCATGAGCAGCTAGAATGCCTACACCTGAACCAAGGAAGGGTATTAGAACTCGGGAGCCAGGGAAGCAAAAGGTCTCATAAATATCTTTCATCATATCAAGTGGTCGTTCTGTAGGGTGGGTCTTTTGTTGTGGAGGGACTGGTGAGTAGTTAAATACATTAGACCTGCCAGCCTTGTTAAGTACTGGCTGCCCTTTCCATGCGTAGAAGAACATCTCATAACTATTAGCCAGTCTTGTCTGAGGATTCATGTTTTGTCCTGCTCCAGGCTTTACCCATAGTCCACACATACGATTAGTGCGAAAGCCAGCCTGGTGTAGTAGTTCATACATAGTCTCAAACCAAGGCTCTGGAGCGAACCAACAGATAAGCCACGAGTGATCAGCCATAGTTCGATAACACTCTGTGAATACTTTTAACATAAAGGTTTTGTATTCAGTTATGTCAACTTCATTGTAGTCACCTAGCATATACTGTGACTCGCCCTCAGATTTCTTTACCTTCCTTAGATCAATAGCATAGGGAGGGTCTATTTCAACTAAGCTCATGATACCTTCAGGGATAGCCTTTACACCTTTAAAGAAATCCTTTATAACAAAGGCATTACCAAGTTGAGCAAGTGATCCAGAAGGCTTGGCCTCTTCAATTTTCTTAGCTATCACTTGTTTAATAATAGTCTCATCAAGTTTCTTCAATACCTTTGACGCATCACTGGCTGTCTTACATCTCTCAAAGAGTTCAGGGAAAGCCTCACGTGCTTCAGCCCGCTTGACAGACATGGAGACAGCACCCTTTGATATACCTCCCAACATCTCACCAGTGTTAGTCATGTCCCAGCCTTCTTGATTAGGTCCTGGTGCCTTCACCCCATGTATCTCCTGTTGCATCTGATGGATTTCAAGAGTGAGGCGGTCAAGTTCCCAGTACTCAAAATCTTTCCTATGGAAGTTCTCCGACTTCTCAATCACTTTGATTTCAAGTGGAGATAGTTTCCTTTTGTAGATCCTGACTGGAATCTTTTCTATGTTATTACGTTTTAAGATAGTGTAACGTCTCTCACCTGCCAGTAGTCTATACGTGCCATCTTTATTGTCAATCACTGCAAGTGGAGCTATTAACCCAGACTCTTTCATATTCCTCTCAAGTGAGTCCAGGTCTCCCATCTCTTCTCTGGCCCTGTCTTCTACTATAACCGAGCCCAAGGCAATCATGCCCACCTTTCCAACATCTATTGTCATTAGCTTCCTCCTGTTAAAAGTTTTAATAGTTCAGATGCCTGATCGACACTCACCTTAGGTGGTGCCTTACTTCTTGTACTTGCTTTTGTAGTCTTCTTAGGTTTTTTAACAGGGACTCGTCTGCTTAGACGTATCTGTCTAATGAGTTCAATGCCTTCTTCACGACTCATTTCTGTTAGGGATTTGTATCCCAAGCTGCTTAGATCCGCCACGCTCCATCCTCCTTAGTGAGTCTAAGATAGATACTAACACAAAGCATCTGCCACAGACTCTGGTTACAGTCATTTGTTTTCTCTTTGGTAAGAATACAGTTTGAGCATTTTCTTCTGGTACAGAAGTACCACACATTTGACACTTCATTTCTCTGCAGCCTCCTTTGCCTGTTTCATCCTTGGTATTATGTCTCTTGGTTTAGCCTTACCACTCATCAGGACCCCAATAGCTACGCCACCATATTCTTCGATCATGTCTAATACGTCATCTAAGATAGGTCCGAATATAGCTTTGCGTAATCCATAGGTGTTCAGTATCTTGTCAGCACGTTTCTTTTGAGCTTCAGTTATCTCGAACCCGAAGCGTGGTCTGTAGTCCTCAGCCATTATCATCTCCTCCAATTAGTCTTAGGCATTATGACTTCTTTGATTATCCTTCCTTTGTAAGGTGTAAGATTGTTTAATAATTGAACAATCTCATTTACGAAGTCTTCAGTAGGTTCGTATCCAAGATTGATTAATGACTCATTTGAAGGGTTATAATAATGGTGCTCAGCCTCAAGGCGTGGATTAGGTATAGGTTGAGCATCTATTGCCAAGCCAAGCTGTTCGCCTGCCTTAATGACTTGATCAGCTAACCAGTTGATGGTGCAGATTTTACCAAACTGATTGAAGGTCCTGTATTGACCTGCCTTAGGTGAATTGTTAATAGCTATGTTCAAACAAGCTACTGAATCCTTTAAAGGCAAGAACCCTCTGGTCTGCCCACCTTCACCATAAATAGTTAACGGCATATCTATTAAGGCTTGAACACAGAAGCGGTTGATCACTGTGCCAAAGCACTCATCATAGTCAAAGCGAGTTATCTCACTATCATGTTCAAAGTTGTTAAGTCCAAACACAACACCTTGCATTATGTCAGTAGAGCGTAGTCCCCAGTTACGGCATGCAAAGTCTATGTTATAGGTATCATGGACCTTACTTAAGTGATACCATGATCCAGGCTGGCGAGGGAATAGAAGGCCTGACATAGGACACTTACGCTTCAATCTAATTACTTTGTCCTCCTCTTGATGTAGCTCTTGGACTGAGTTTACCTTTAACCAAGTACATGGTTGGTTAGGTATTGTGCCCTCAGGTATGTCAACAGTTGGTGTGCCATACTCTCCCATCGTTCCAAGTTTGATCAAGTGAGCATTAGGACATTCTTCTTTCATAGCCCACAACAGATGCAATGTGCCTATTATGTTATCAGCTTGAGTCATGTGAGCATGGAATGGAGTCTTCATAGACCATGGAGCTGACGGCTGTTCAGCGAGGTGCACTATAGCCTCAGGAGCAAAGCCTGATAAGATAGACCTGATACGCATAGGATGATCATTTCCTAATGATAGTGTATCGAACTCTACTTTGTAGCCATAAGTTGCCCTAATCCAGTTGCGTCTGTGAACTGCAGATAAGATAGGTGTGAGTGAGTCACTGCCTTCGTCTTTAACCCTTTGCCTACGTGAATAGTTATCACCCATGAACACTTCGTGCCCTTGCTTCAACAAGTCAAGTGCAAGTGAGTGACCGATATAGCCATCTGAGCCGAGCACCATTATTCTCATAAGTTGAATCTCCTCAGTTTAACATCAGCGTGTTTAGCTATATTTATTGAGATTTCGTGATAGGGAGTTAGGTTATCTATAACTATTTCCTTCACTCCAGCATTTACCAATAGGTTCATACAATCTTTACAGGGCACGATACAGTTCATGTAAAGAGTTGAACCACTAACCGAAACACCAACTCGTGCAGCACTAACAATGCAGTTGGCTTCTGAATGTGTGGCAGGACAGTGGTCAAGGAACTTTCCACTTTCATAGCCTGCCATTAGCTTACGTGGACACTCTCTATGACAATGAGGGTAGCCACGAGCAGGGCCGTTGAAGCCTGTTGAAACTATTATACTTTCTTTAACAAGGATAGAGCCAATCTTTCTGGAATGGCAAGGTGATTTGGAAGCGACTGCTTCGCAAATAGAATGGTAGTACGTGTCCCATCTTTGTTGTTTAGCACCGAAGAAGTTTTCTCTCATTCTACACCTATGTCAATCAGCAGCGCATCGAGCAGAAGTGTATAGTTGCGAAGGTCGTTTAGTTTTTCCCTCCACTGTTTTAAATTGTACGAAGTGGGACTTTTTACCATAGATGCTAACGATGAGATGTGTTTAGAAGCCATGCCCCAGAGAGCTTCTGTAGGTGCTATATCATTGAGGGTGCCGACCTGTTTGAACTGACACAGACGATCACGTCCGTCTGAGTATTCCTTTTCCTTTTTGTTGAGTATCTGTTTGCTACGCAGGATAGCCTTTTCAACTTCAATCTGGAATTCTTCGTTAGTCATTGTAGTCTCCTATTGTAATCCTTGCCAGAGCGGTTAAGCCCTGGCAAAGATTGTTTAAAAATTAAACGACCTAACGACCAGCCACATACTTACTAACTGTGTTCTGATCTCCGTATTCATCAGACTTACGCACACCAAGGATGACCCAGCCTTCAAGGCCAAGCAGATCATCAGTCCAACTGAAGGGCCGTGAGTAGTCGAGCCCAAAAGCCTCAGCGAACTTCTGAAACTTATACAAAGCACGCTGTGCAGACTTTGGGTCGAGCTTGCTACGATCTGCCAGGTCCCAGAAGAAGTCATTAAACTCAATGACCATAGGATCATCTGGTACATCAAATACAGGTTGATACCACTGAGCACCGTTCTTGTCGGATACTCCCTCTCTCACGTTAATAATGCGAGCTCTTACCTCACTTCCACGAGCAAGGATCTTTGGCTCAGGTGCGTCTTTAATTTCGCCTTCCAAATCGCTGTAGTCAGTTAAACTCATAGTAATCATTCTCCTTTTGAATTCCCTATCAGGGTGTTTGTTTAGGAATCTAACCCACTTGTTAAACTCCAAGTTCTTGTACCACTTTAATTCTTTCTTTAACTGTTCGTAGTTTTCTCCTTTTTGGATAGCTTTGATTAAGTCCAAGGGAGCCATAGCCAATAGTTAATCACCTCCTTTCGTGTCTAACCTTGGTTTATCCCTCCAGTCAAGCCCTATCTTTTTCAACAGAGCTTTAATGTCTGGAGGCTCGACAGCACTTAGTTTGCCTTTAGCTTTAAGCCTCGAGCGTGCAACGTAAGTTCCAAGCGAGTCGATTAACATCTCACGTTGAGGCTCTCGTCCTTTCTGTTCCTTACCTACTATCACATAAATCTCATCGAATAAGAGAGGGATAGTAACTACAGCCTGCCCAGTTGTGTAGAACCTGTACTTAATATCTTCGTTAGCTATCCCTGTTTTAGGGTCTATTCTGATTAGCTTTTTAATCTCTCGTAAGTGCCCAGTCATGATGAAGTCGCAAGGTATTCGCATTAGTTTCTTGATATAGTTTGTCATGTAAACTTTTTGAGGATTATAGTCATGACGATGCTGAGGAGCCTCACCTGCTCTTGACTTACTATCAAGTTGATAGTTCATTACTGCATCACCGAAGGTAGTGGCAGAGTCTAAGCAGTAGGTTCCAAAGTTATCGAAGTACTTAATCTTCATCCTAATATCAATAGTCTTCATCCACTCAGCAAAGGTCTTTGGAGAGAACGGATCATCAGCTTCCCACTGTGTATCTGCAATTACATCTCCTGATTCTATTAGATCACGCAAGCACTTTGTTCCTCCAGGATCGAATGAGTCTATGTGAATAGGCCTTCGGGCAGTCCTAAGCAAGTAAGTCTTACCTGCATTAGTTTCCCCTGTCACTAAAGCACTAAAGCGCTTTTGTAAAGGGTCGCCTTCGTAGTAGTTTTTAACTCGCTTTAGTTCATCTTTGTAGTCATATGCCATGTGGTCTCCTCATATACTTCTTTAAGTGTTTACTTCTATCAGGATGCCTCATTAGTCTTAATCCTTTTGCTACTAACAGCTTAGCTCTTTTTGTAGTCACACCAAGTTTATCACCTATATATTCATAAGATGCTCTTGGCTGATTTATTCCAAAGTACATCTCTAGAGCCTTTTTAAATTCCTGTGGTAGAGACTCTAATGCCTCTCTTAGCGAATCCATTCTAAGTCTTTCTTAACTCTTGTGTCCATCTCTGAAGGATCCCAGTATTCAGTTCTGAATCCTATAGGTGGTTCGTAAGCATATTGAAGTGGGTTCTGCCAAGCTAAACAGTAGTCATGATAAGGGCAACCACGGAAGTCAGTGCAACTCTTAGCACGCATAGGAAAGGCCATTAGTACTGGGTCACCTTCCTTGCACTGGCTGAGTCGTTCCATCTCATAGTCAAGGTCATCTAAAATAGCATTGACAGTCCATAGCCAGGAGTTCATCTGATCAGGAGTTTTAAACGCAGGGACACGGCGTAGGGTGGCATGATAGCCTGCAGGACGAGCGCTTGAGCCCTTTTTTAGGTACGCAAAACCTATGCCACAGAACTCTATTCCAAGCACTTGCTCAATAGGGAACATACAGTAAAGACAGTGTGTGTAGGTACCATTTTGAAGACTTAAGTGAAAGTATTCAGCCCACTGTCTTCCATTAATGTACTTTTCGCTAGTCGTCTTATGATCCCAGGAAAAGATTCTATCATCTTCTTTACGTCTCATAACCGAGTCCATTCGGTAGTGCAAGACACGTTTCTCACTGACTGGCACTGATCCAGATATTTCAGTCATTTTCTCACCATCTATGACAACAACTTCATTGTCAATAAGGTCACGTGACTTCTGCTCAGCAAAAGTCATGTAGCCATTGAGGGCAGCTGTTGGAGTCTTAGGCAAGTAAATAGCATCATCATCAGGATGGAACTGCTGGCGGTAATAGTTGATAAAAACTTGATATGCACCTTGGAAGTCTTCGTAGCCATTGAGTAGTTGGTACTCACGGCCTAAGTGCCAAGACTGACCAAAGTACATATCGTGGTTAGGATAATCAGGCCTCCATCCAAGTAGATACTCATAAAGGTATTTGCGTCTGCAAGCCTCAAAGGTATCTAACTTGGATGAGTCCTTCATATCCCAAGACTTATGGTAGGGAATTGGGAAAGTCAAAGTATCACCTCCTCTCACAGTATCTTATGTAAGATCTTATTTCCTCTAACGTGTAAAATCTTAAGAAAGCCTCTTTTGCCTTCCTAAGTGCATGCTTCTGAGCATCATTTACATTCTGTTGAGAGATGCTCATCTCCCTTGCCACCTCCTCTTGTGTCATGTTAAAGTCATCGAGCTTCCATCCCTCTGTCATAGTACATGATTCCTTTCAATATAGCTACCCTCTTTGAAAAGCAATAGGTTCAGCTTCCCATGCTTATGTGCGAAGATAGCACAGGCTATTGAGTTCATGACGTTCAGTGAGCATGGAACTATGTAGTCATCATCGTGAGATAGTCTCATCTTCTCAGTGAAAGCCCTCATCATGTTGTTAGTGCTGTAGCGATTCATTGGGCCTTCACTTAAGAAGACAAGTTCTCCATAGTTACGTGCAGGACTGAAGTCATGATTGCTTTTGTTAACTATGTAGACTTTACGCATCATTAGGTTCCTTCAGGATCTTTACTTATATCTCCCTCAGGGTGTGTACCTATCATAGATTTCATCTGCTGTATGATATTAACAGGAGCCGTTGTCTTTACCTGATCTGGAGGCCTTCGATCACGGAGGTCTGCGGTACTAACAGCACCTCTTAATACAGGATCAGGAAGATCGTTTAATTTTTGAACAAACTGTCTTTCTCCTCCATAATCAGAAGGATTTTCCTCCATAGTTAGATCCAAAGGGATCGGCTCATCTGCACACACATGAGGGTCGACTAAGCTTATGATCCTACCATAGCTTTTCAATGCTTTAAGAGTAACAGAGAGTTTCATTCCACACTCTGAACAATAGACAGGTTTTGCCACTTTACACCTCCTCCTGTGCTCTGATTTCTACCTTGCACTGTTCCCAAGGTTTAGCATTCTTGTTGAGTTCAACTACTACACATGCAAGCTTGGTGCCTATAGTAATGTCAGCACTTACGTCAGAGCTAAATTTCCTTGGCACGTAGCCACACATCACGCTGTCAGTCATAGTCTGATATTCTATCCTCACAGCATTAGGATCGTACTTATTAGTGGGTTCTGGAACAAGCTGCATGAAGTCATTTACTTCCATCTGCTGTAGAACTTTGTGCATCTGATGATGCTGTACACCTGCGATGAAGAACTTGTGAGTAACTTTGTAATCGTTAGGTGCATCAATAGTTGTGTCTTTCTCCTTGTTCATCTTATTCTCCTTTCGTTTAGGTTGTTGGTACCTCTTTTACTATCTCAACAAACACAGGGAACCTAGGTACCTTCTTCCCTGCTGTCAAGTGTTGATATTGTACTCTCGCAATAGCTCCCGGAAGGCTTTCTCTAATTCTCCAGAGTGCTTCCCTCTGATCATCACTAAACCCTGTTCCAACTGAGAATGTATCTCCATCACCCGAAGCGCAATCCAGTGATCCAAGACGCCCTTTGGGAGTTCCCTCAACTGAGTATTCTTCGTTAAAGCCAATAATGACATAGGTATCTTCCTTCTTTGGTTTAAACTTCATTACCATAGTTGATCGCTTCCTTTGATAAGGAGCTTGATAGTGCCTGACAATAATACCTTCATATCCCAAGTCTACAATCTTATCATAAGCACGCATTACATCACTTAAGTTCTCACATAACCAGAATGGTGCAACTTGGATGTAAGGTGAAAGACCACGCAGGGCGTCAACTAACAACTGACGTCTCATCTGAGGCTGATCATTGATAACATCAAAGAGGTGAAACTGTATCTCTTGATGTCTTGGATGCAGATTAACAGTGCGTGACACAACTGAAGAGATAAGATCGAAGCCTCCCTCTTTATACATCTCATGATTGTAGAGCTCACCATCAAACTCGGCACGCAGACCTAATCTACTAAACACCAAGTTAAGGTGTGGCACACTATGAAATATATTCTCTTCACTTGACAAGAATAAATAGTCATTTCTTACTACACTAGTTTCAAGTGGTATAGCTCTACAACGAAAGCCGTCATACTTGGGCTGGACTATAAAGGGAGGCTGCCACTTCATCAAGCGTGTCTCATCAAAAGGATAGCACTTCATTATCCCCTTCCATCTTTGCCAGCTACTTGTCATAACCTGCCTCCCTCATAGCTTTATCAAAGGCAGATGTTAGTGAATTCTTGAAGTTAATTAGCTGCCTAAAAGAATCAAAGTAGAATGTTAAAGATGGAGTAGAGTGGAATTCTCCTGTCTTGTTTATGCGGAGAGTTATTGGAAAGTACTCATCTTTTTTGGTATCCATAGTTGCCAAGATACCAGTCCCTTTGTGTATAAAGAACGTAGCATCATAGAATCTCATTTCTTATTATCCTTTCGTCAAGATTGTTTAATTTTTGAACAAACTTTATCTCCCTCCTACACTGTACATTTTCTAAGTAAAAAGAAGTGCCCCAACCTAAGTCAGGGCACTCTTTCGGAGGACTACAATGGACTACTACTTACCAGCTGCTCGCTTTTGAAGTTCAGCAAGCATCTTCTGCTGCTCTTCGGGAGTGGCAGTTTGGAACTGAGCCAAGTAGGCTTGGACAGGATCGACCTTAGCACCAGTTTGTGCTACACCCATCTTGGCATCTTTTAATCTGGCTTGAATCTGCTCGGCAGTCTCACCTCTTTTGAGACCTGCCCTGATGTTACCCTGAAGAGTTACCTTCCAGTTAGCCTCGGCATTAGTTTTGACAGCCTCAGCACCAAACATTTTAATATCTTCCTGAACATCTTTCCCAGTGTTTACTACGATAGTACACGGGCCTAATCCAGGCTTTCCGTCTTTCCCAGGGACTTGTGCTGTTACTTCTAATTTGACTGGCATAGCTTTTCTCCTTTAAATAAGTTTAAGTTAAAGTTAATATTCTTCTCTATCTTGCATCTCATATCTTTTACTATATCACCTCCTTTCATCGTTGGAAAAACCAATCTTACAATAACACATCTACAGAAAAAAGTCAAGGTGAATTTTGGTACATTTAATCATCCTCATCACTATTATCTGGATCTAAGTTGACTCCAAGTTTGCGTGCCAACTCATGTATCTGCTCCAGAGTAAGTGTAGCCTTCCTTCCGTGTCTGCCACTCTCTCCAGGTCTACAATAGCAGACATTCATCTCTGCTAACTTGCGATCTATAGCCGAGTATTCTGCCTTCAGTGTGGAGAGTTCGAGATCTATTCTATTTTTCTCACTTACAAGTTCTCTAACCTTTTTGTACAAGTCTTCCTTTCTTCTCAGCAACTCAGTCCTCATTGGCTTTTCCTTTCTTTCGTTTAGACTCCCTTTCTAATTACAGTCGCTACTTCCTCCATGTCTAAGGTCTTGCCACTGTATTCCTTAACTTTATTTCTCATTGTCTCCACAAGGCCTTCTAAAGATTGGATCTTTGCTCTATAGTTCTTTCCATCTGCTACATAGCCATTTATTGAACTTCTGAGTTTATCGTTCTTCTCACGTTCAGCCCTGATCTGACCTTTCAAAGTGTCAATGTAAGCTATGATTGACTCTCCCACCTTGGCTGCTGAAAGCTGGGTTTTAGGTTCTTCTGCCTCAGTTGTAACCTTACTGCGGGAGCCATCATATTTAGGCTGTACGAGGTACTTGTTAATATATACTCCTTTTTTATTGGTAGTTCCTAAATCTCCTCTTATTCTAAGGTTAGTTATTAGATTCGAGATCCTCTTCCCAGATGCTTTTGGAAACTGATCAACAAAGAACTGACTTGTGATTATCTGCTCAGAGTGAGCTCTCAAAATCTTTCTTGCCTCTTTTGTACTAGCTTGTGTTTCCATTCTTCCTCCTACAGTTTGTTTAATTTTTAAACGAACTTGGACTCTCCCTCCTTAAGAGTACAGTGATTCCCCATTTACTTAGTTTAGTTACACCTCCACACTCCTCACATTGACCTGATGTGAACAGTAAATTAGGCACCTCAAATGTCTGTCTGGAGCCACAATTAGCACAAGTGAACTTGCCCCAGAAGGTATTGCCACTTAACAATATATCTAATAACTGATCCTCGAGTTCTTCATATGTTTTGTCTTCCATACCTCAGCCTCCTCTGCCCAAATAGCCCAAGGCTCATTTATCCTTGGTGAGTTAATAACTTCTGATACCATACCTCTATGCCAGCACTTTCCGTGATAGGTGTAGCCTGGACAAGTGCAAACAAAAAGGCGACCCTTCATGCTTAGTGTGTACATGAAGGTATCGCCTTTTGTGACCTGTATCACTCGGCTGGCTTCGAGTAGACGAAACTCATACTCTATCCCATTATGCTCACAGGTCAGTACTCTCATTATGCTTTTTCCTCTATCGTCTGTTTGTTGTGATAGTTCCAGCACCCTTCTAAATACTCCTCATCGAGAGGAGAATTATAGATCATCATAAAGAACTTTAGTGCTGCACTGCCAACTGACTCATGAATGTTGACAGCTGCAAAGTTTGCTATTAATGCCCAGTCATACTCACTAACTGGATCCTTACCATCGAGCATTATACGCTTTGCAGCTTCAAAGATCTCATTCGGACTTCTAAGTTTCATCTTTCCCTCCTTCCTCTTCTTCCGTAGACTGCTTGCTCCATTCTCATCCAGTCTATCTTAAGAAATCCAGTTTCTCCTAACTTAATTAACTGCTTTGCTACCTCGAGTTCCAACTTAGCCAAATTGAGTTTGGCTTCTTCGAGTTCCTTTACTCTTACCCTTCTGCTCTCAACCATGTCTTGAAGTTCGATCATGACTCCCTCCCATGTCCCAGTCTTTTATAATATCTTATGTTGTAGTGAAATTCGCATAAGCCACTCTCACACTTCACACTCTCATACATATGAGTGTATGGATGGCTTACATATCCCTCAGCCAGTTTCATTCTCTTCGACTCGCCATTTCTGTCAGCGATAGTCCGAACTCTGTTATCACACCTCTCACCTCTGGTCGGCAAGCCTACGGTATCTATAATGTGTTTGCATCTGCTCATCTCTTCACCTCCTTAAACAGTCTTCGCATATTATCCTTTTACTTCCCTTCAGCCTAAACAATTTCTGTGTGCTTCCACATTCTTGACATTTAGGTGGATCTAACTTTGTATCACTACATAGTCTAATCAACACCCTTGAGACTTCATCTATATCAGCTGGATTGCAGTGCTTGCTCAATGCCTTAAATACTTCATCGCTAACTGGAAACGACCACTGGCTCAAATTAGGATCATTAACAGGTACGGCTGTAGCTGGATGAAACCTCCTCATGTAAGCATGGTTCTTGATAGCCTGTAATGCTATTCTATTAACTGTAATCTGTTTCGCCATAGTTTGTTCACCTCCTTCCATAGTTTCCATCAACTATTTAATCACTAATCACACAATACCATTTTACCATATCTACCAGCAGTTGTCAATACCTATTTGACAGCTATTTGAAAATTGACTATTTAATGAGTCATAGTTTGTTCAAAAATTAAACAATCTATTACTCATCAGCGAATATCATCTTACTTGTATCAGGTGGTTGATTCTCTTTAGCTCTTATTTCCTTCTCACGTGCCTCATCATACTTATCCAGTTCCTCACTCCTTGTACCAGGTGTGAATCCCTCACCAGGTATTCTGCACTTGGCACCTGTATAATGATCTACTATCACACCACTCTCACATGCATCCTTTAAAGTCTGCTCCTTAGCCCTAACATATTCTTCATGTTTAGCTCTTTGTCTTTCTTTCTTTATCTCATCCCATTCACTTTGACTAATCATCTCTTTATAATCAGGACCTGCATGACTCTCAATAGAATACTCATTATGTATCTGTCCATGTGCCCTTGGATGCTCACGCTCAGGATCTAATCCAGCCTTCCTCATACTCTCAAACTTAATAGCCATAGCCAGTCTGCTGCCAGACCTCTTAGCATGACTCCTCTGATACAGCCCTCTGGTCTGTAAATACTTATGAGCAGACAACACACTACTCATAACCTCATCTCCCATGTGCCCTTGCTTAACTAACTGATCAGCCATCTCCATTAGACTCCAGTTAACTAACTGACTCATACTTCTCATCTGCACTCCTTGCTTAGACCAGAACCAGTCAAGTCGTGCCAGGTCTATCACACTCACTCTACTCTGCACACTAATACTACTCTCCCTCCTACTCTTCTCATCCATAGTTATGCCTCCCCTCATTTGTTTGTTGTTTGTTGTTTGTTTGTATGTTTGTTCTTGGTATGCTTGTTCATAGGCGTGTAACATACACACAAGCACACACACACACAAACACACATATTACTCTCTATATATAGTTCTTATAGTTTGTATGTGTGTATGTTATATTGTGTGCAAGTTACACTTACACGAACAGCAGTACATGGAACATTAGTAACATTACAAACATTATAACATATCTATTAGCAAGATGTCAATGTAATATTTGGTACAATTACAGGCAGATGAGAGCTACCCACTACAAACCTATCGTCCGAGCCCGTAGTTAGTAGAATAGGGAGAGCATAAAAAAAGCCATAGGCATGACTGCTTATGGCTGAGAGATAGTTTGTACTTTGATAATCAGGTCACAGACAGGTGTTGGAGGTTGAGTTATTTCTGGATCAGTTCAGGGTTAGTTACGGCTTTAGTTGCCAGTTCATAGGCTTGTTCTTCAGGTATGCCTGCCAGCATGAAGCTGTGTGCCAGCTCCTCAATCTTCTCCTCGTCAGACTTGACTTTCTTAGCAGGACTGGAGAAGTCGATGTTGATAGTACTACGGTCCTTGATAGTGTCAAAGTTCTTCCTGCCGACATTGTTCTGCCAGGATATTCTTATAGGACTTAAAGCCTTAGTAACAATATCCGACAAAGGTACATTGTCGCAGTGAACCCTCAAGACTACGTTCTTGGACTCAGTACTCTCATTGTCCTTTTTGAAAGAAGCATTAATCGAGAATATACCCTTGACTACATAGTCCTTTGTATTGGTAATAGTATTCATAGTAGCCCTCCTATGGCTTATTACCAACACCTGCCTGTGTTATCTATAACCTAAGCGATTATAGCACCTGATTATCAAAGAACAAACTTGCAAATTATGATTCCATCGTATCATTGCAAACTGCCAATGTCAAGCAAAATCGTAAGCTTGTGAAATGATTACCGATATTGTCAGCAGGCATGCCCATAGGGGGAGTTGAGCGTCATACTCGCGCGGGTTGACTCCCTCACATTTTGTCTGTAAAAGTATAGAATGTACAACATTGTACATTTTGGTACGCTTAATTTGAAAAATAGATTGTTTAAAAATTAAACAAACTTGGCACATAGTATGTTCAAATGTACTGAAAATTACGTTGACAAAAGGTTATAGGTATGATATAATGGTATTGTATGATGGAGAGGTGTAAATATGAGTGAAGATACAGCTATACAGACAAGGAATGGACTATATGGGTTTGAGTTTAGGGAACCTGACCTGAGACGTACTGCTGAGCGTAAAACTTACGATATTAAGGCCCTTTGGCAGCGCAATCATGAGATTGTGAATTTAGCTGCTCGGGGTCATAAGCATTGTGAGATAGCAGATATTTTAGGCATACATCCTCAGACTGTCTCTAATACTTTGAATTCAGAGCTTGGTGAGCGCAAACTTTCTGAGATTCGCTACGGGCGGGATCAAGAAGCTAAAAAAATTTCTGAAAAAATCAGAGTCCTCACCAACAAAGCTCTTAATACTTACCATGAGATCTTTGACGATCAAGATGGACAAGTATCGCTGAAAGACAAAGGTGAGTTTGCCACCCAGTTCCTTAACAACATAAGCGGTTTGCGTGCTCCAACTCGTATCCACTCTACCTCAGCTCAGATGGTGCTTACAGCAGCTGAACTCGAGGAATTCAAAAGGCGTGGACTGCAAGCTGCCCGTGAGTCTGGTATGATAGTTGATATTGAGCCGAAGGAAATTGAACATGACAGTATGGTACAAACAGGGAGTGCTGGGCGACCTTCAACAGATAGCGAGGAAAGCTCTGGGTAATGTTGCGAGGATGTATGAACATTATGGCTATGACCTTTATGTTACTTCTCTCAGGGACGGTAATCATAGTCCTGGGTCTCTACACTATGACGGCCTCGCTTTTGACATACGCAAGGCAGAGAAGATCACAACGTATCTTATGGTAGATGCCCTTGGCCCTGGCTTTGACATAGTTGATGAAGGTACTCACTACCACTGTGAATATGATCCGAAGTAACTGGAGCTCTAATGGACTTTGTAATCTCTGGAGGCCTTGGATTCATAGGAATAAACTTGGCTACTTATCTTGTAGAACAGAGGAAGACTTTTAAAGTCCTCGACAAGATGTGTAACCAAGATATTTGCGAAAGTTCTCAGTTAAAGAACTTGCCAAAGTTCCAGACCTTTGTTCACTTGGCAGCTTTCACTAATGTAAGACAGTCCATACTGTTGCCTTCCAAAGCGATTAATGAGAACATCTTAGGTCTCACTAACTGCCTTGACTGCGTGAGGGACACCAAAGCTCATTTCATCTACACTTCCTCAATGGGAGCTCCCTTATCACTCTCTCCTTACCAAGCATCTAAATTAGCTGGTGAATTTATCTGTAATGCTTACAGAGAATCTTATGGCGTAGAGGCAACAACCTTACGCCTTTCCAATGTCTATGGCCCACGCTCTAAATACAAAAATAGTGTAGTTTCATCTTTCATTAAGCGCTGTTGTGATGGAGAGGACATAGAAATCTTTGGAAATGGCCTACAGACTAGAGACTTTGTTCACGTGGAAGATGTGTGTAATACTATTATTAACTGCACGAAACAAAAAACTATAAATGTAGCTTCAGGCACTACAATTTCAATACTTGAATTAGCTGAAATCATCAGACATTTGTCATTCGAACTTATTAACTTCCGCCCTGAAATCAAGTGGAAGGCAGCTGTAAGAGGAGAAATCGAGAAAGTTGACGCAAACACAGACATTACGCCGACCGTGCTGCTCGAAGACGGTCTCAAAAGTACCTTCGAGTGGTTCAAAGATTACTACATTACCTCTGAATGAGTGGGGTGAGCGCGAAGTAGTGCGTGCCGAGACAGCTTGGGGACACACTTTTCCTACCTACACCCTCGACATGTTCAACTTTCTCATAGGTAATTGTAGATCTTTCCTCGATTTAGGCTGTGGCTTTGGCAGATTCTTACAGTATCTTAGTGAAAATGTAGATGAGCCAGACTACATTGGCTACGATTCCTCAGATTCCATGCTAAATCGCCTAATCAAGCGCTTTCCAGACTACTCTCCACGTGTTTTCTTGCGTGACATAACTGATAAAATCACTCATCCACAGGAAGGAGTGTTAATTAGCGCTGTCTTTGTGCATTTACCTCGTACCTGCCAAAGTATAATCCTCAAAAACCTAACAAAAGTCACTCCAAAGCCACGTGCCATAACTTTTGACATTAACTCTCCACATCAAGCTGAAATAGACCGTTTAAAAATTAAACAAACTGATCACGTTGAACGCTTCATAAGAACAACTAACCAAGGCACCTCTCGCTTTCGTATGACTTGGCAGGATCACGAAGTTTTCACAACTGAAGTCACAAAACTTTTCCCTGACTACACTATAGAAACTAAACTTTATGATATAAAGTTAGGTAGAAATAAAGTTGTTTACTTTTTGCTTAAGAAAGGAGGCCCTCCACAGGTATGAAACTCTCTATAGTTATCTCTAATCGCAATGACATAGTCATGCTAAACGTGACTCTCAATAGTGCTATTGAAGCCATGAAAGGCCTTAACTGCCCTGCTGAGGTCGTAGTCTGTGACAACTCTGACAAGCAATTTCAAGATCTTCTTCCTATTGCCTGCCCTGTTGGATTCACAAAGAAATATAACGTCAGGATTATAAGACAAGAAGAACCATGTTTCACAAGTGCCCGTATGCGAGCTGCTGAGGCTGCCAAAGGTGAATACTTATTCTGTGTAGATTCTCATGTGCTATTTGGTCGTAACACTCTCAATGACTCTGTAGATTTCATGGATCGACACTCAGACAATCCTATGCTAGGCTTCGGTCACCCTCCAATTAGGTGGGCTCACCAGGGTGATGCAGCTATAAAACACACTTTAAAGGTCAGTCCTCAAGGTCTACCTAACGGTGGCTGGGATGGGACTTTCACTACCGAACAGCAGATGTTCTGGAAGTTCATGCCCTGGATCTGTCGCCGAGACTGGTACCTGAACACTCTCAAAGGTTATGGTGCTCACTCTGATCACATGATCTCCTGGGGAGGTGCCGAGCAGCTCCAGCAAATAAAGTCTCTAATGCTCGGTTACGAAAACTGGGCTATCATAACTGATCCAATAGCTCACATCGGCCCTTACACTCCAGCGGTCATTAAAACTGGCCAATACAAGTATCGTACCTACGCAGCCAATGGTAACTACCCTCATGGCTTTGGTGTCCTTCTTGCCTATGCAGTCTGTGGTGGCCCTACCCACGGCTACAAGCACGCTAAAATAGGTGAAGAAGCTTTCACTAACAGACACAAAATTAAAGTTGATAATTATTGGGCTAAAGCAGTTGAACTTGGAGCTGCCGAATATAACTACATCCAAGATAACAAAAAGTACGACTACCTTGAACTTTTGGAGAATAAACCCTGGAATGACGCCAGAAGAGCAGCATAAGCTTGAATTAGCTAAAATCCTTGAATCCTGCGCTTATCATACTAAGGCAGTTGCTAGAACTTTTTTCCCTGATCGCTTCAACTTGCCTTTCGCAGATAACGTACACGGTGAGATATTCCGTCTCATTGACGGCCCTTCTCGAAAGGTCGCTATAGCTGCACCTCGTGGCTGGGGAAAGACTTCAATAGTAGCTCTTGCCCTTATGGCTCGTTGGATCTTGTTTCGTTTAACAGGTTTCATCTGTTACATTAACAAATCTCATGACGCTGCCTCCTTACAGACCGAAAACCTACGCCGTGAATTAGTTACAAACCGAGCTATTAGATCTTTCTTCGGCCACTTTAAAACTCAAGAAGTCGACAATAAAGAATTTGACGAGGTGTTTTCAAAGAAAGCTTGGGTTGCTTATGACACTCTTGTTTGGCCTCGAGGTGCTGGACAGCAAGTTCGAGGTGTGCTATTTAAGAATGACCGCCCTGGTCTAATAGTCATAGATGATCTTGAGGACCCTCAGAAGATCGAGAACGATGACATTCGTAAAGGTTGGTATGAGTGGCTCTATGCAGATGTGATTAAAGCTGTACCACGTCTCCATAAGAACTGGAAAATAGTCTACATTGACACTCTTAAGCATGAAGACTCTGTGCTACAAAAACTCCTCGATTCACCTGAGTGGGAATCAGTTAGGCTCGAAGCTTGCGATGATGACTTTAAGTCAACTGCCCCACACTTCATGTCTGATGAAGATGTTGAGAAGGAATGGCAACAGCACGTTGATGCTGGCCAGACCGATGTCTTTTTTCGCGAGCTTCGAAATCTCCCAATTTCAACTAAAGACTCAGCTTTTCAACAAGGATACTTTAAATACTACAACATACCTCCAGAACGTAGCCTTAGACCTGAAATTGACCTTAAAACTACTGATCCAGAGATTCAACAAGACAGAAACATCGAGACAGTTGTCCTCTTAGATCCTGCCAAAACTGTCAAAATTCACTCTGCTGAAACTGCCATCATAGGTGTAGGGATTGATCTAAACAGTGCCCGTGTCTTCATCAGAGATGCTGTGTCAGAGAAAATGTATCCAGATGAAATCTACGATGCACTCTTCAGTATGGGCATACGGCTAGGTGCCAAGGTCATAGGTATCGAAGTAACATCTCTCAACGAGTTTATCAAACAACCTATTAAAAATGAGATGTTTCGCCGAGGTTCGTTCTTCGAACTCATCTGGCTAAACGCACGTGGAGGAATGAAGAAAGAGTTGCGTGTTAAGGAACTTGTTCCTTACTACAGAGGTGGCTACATATACCATAATGCTTCTTGCGCTACTGTCAGAAAACTCGAACAACAACTCTTAATGTTTCCTAGATCAGCTCTTTGGGACTTAATGGACTGTGAAGCTTACCTAATCGAGATGCTTGAACTTGGTGAAAGGTACTTCTCTCCAAAGGATAACCCTGATGATATAGAAGCTGAATATAGTGAACTTGACTACGATGATCCTATAAGTAATTGGAGGGTAGCTTGAATAGCATAATGGGACATATAGAGTTTATACAGATATTTATTTCAGCCTGTTCTGGGTTCTTTGGAGTAGGTATAGGGATAGGAGTCTTTAGAAGTACCATAAGACAGATAAAGACTGACTTGGCTGAAGTTATAAAAAATCAGAAGGCTTTAAGAAGTGGGCATGGTGGAGGCTTTCCTATCTACATGTCTAGAATAACCTGTGATGAAATAAGAAGGTCTTGTGAAAAAGATAGAGAAGATAAAGCTGTAAGAGTAATCACTGAAATTACTACTCATGCTAAAACTATCAAAGCCCTCGAAAATTATGCTCGTTGGGAGATGCAAAATAAAGGACTTAAAATAGAGGAGGTTAACCAGATCTTGATTGGATAGATTGTTCAATTTTTAAACAAACTAACACCTAATAGGAGATAAAGAAAATGGCATTAGGAGATATTACCTTTTTTCAAGAGGCAAATGCTAAGATGTTAGATGGTGATTGGGCTTCCACAGATGATTTCTGGTGTGGACTTGTTACTAATGCTGTACCGCCTACAGCTGGATTTTCAGGCCCTAACTACGGTGACTTCACTGAGGTAACTCCAGGTGGTAACTATGCAGCTGGCGGTCAAGTCTTAGACTCTCTGGCTGACTTAGTAGCTCAGTCAGGTGCAGTTATGACCTTTGACTCAGCTGTTAACCCAACATGGGCAAAGCATGCAAGTAATCCAACTGACGCTTACTGGGCTATTGTGTATAACTACACAGATGCTGCTAAGGACTGCTTGCTATTCGTTGATCTTGATGGTCCTGTTGATATGACAGCTGGGTCACTCACTATCACCTGGCATACATCTGGGCTATTCACTATCACCATTACCTAATGAAGGACGCTAGCCACTGGATAATAGGGATATTGCTTTCTGTGATATTCTCACTCGTATCCTTTATGGCATATAGGGAAATGGGTAGGCTAGATCGCAGTATCTCTGTTCTCCATGAGCGTGTAAATACAGTTATGGGACAAAAAGCTGATACGGAAGACTTTCAACGTGAACTTAACTTTGTCTGGAAAGAGATTGACAGGCTAAGGGATAAGAAATAATGGGACTATTATGGATTCAGAGAAGTGGAGATAGGGTAAGCCATATTCCTGTTATAGGAGATGATGTTAATACTCCAAGCAATCCTATTGATGTGAGTATGGTGCAAGCTGTAGCAATTAATCGGTACTATAGTGATCCTATAGTTGTAAACCATCCTACATTAGGGCAGTTCACAATTAGCTTTATGCCTGAAGGTATAACTGGGTCATGCAATCAGTGTGGACACTGTTGTACTCATTTAGTAGCGGACTGCCCTAATCCAGGTAACTGTAATTGGGCTTATAGATCAGATATTGACTGCCATGCTTGCCCTCATCTTGTTGTGGACAAAGTGCAGAAGTTTCCTCAGGCAAATAATACTTACTGTGATGTTTATCAGACCATTCTTAATGTCTTTAAAGGATGTGCCTATCCACCTGATGTAATCAAGACAGAGTGGATAAACTGCGGATATAGTGAGATCTAATGGCGACTAGATTCTATCATGGTATTAGCGGTGACGGAACACCAAGTGTATCCCCTAGCTATGCCTCTACATGGGACAACACTGGTAGTGCTCGTAGAAGAAAACTTGGAATTACCAAGTTCAATTCTGGTGGCGAAGATTTTACCATCCTTATGGAGCCTGGTGGGGTTCTTACTTATTATCTTTTCTTTCAGTTTGTGTCAGAGCCATTACAAGCTATGACTATGGATCTTGACGCTTGTCAAGCCGCATTTCATATCCAAGAGTCTGGTGCAAAGTTAGATGCATATCTTATCTGTGTGGTTAGAAAATGTGCTGCAGATGGGTCAAGTCCTACTACTCTTTTTACTTTAGGTAGTCCTACAGAAGCTCCAGATACCACTCTTTTATCTCGACTTACATCTTCAGATGATAATTCACCTGTATCTCTTAATGCTGGAGATCGTCTTATAGTTGAAGTTGGACTATGGTCATCTACAACTAAGACTGGCTATTTAGGTAAAGTTCATGTACAGAATGATGGTACTGATATATCAGCTGATGATCAAGCTGTTAGTTATTCTACTTGGAACGAAACTGGAGATACGTTTAGTCTTCATGTTACTACTCCACCTCCTACTACTCTTCTTTCAACTTTACCTCCAACCACTTATCCTCCAATAGACGCTGATTATGCTATTTTAGAAATAGATGTCTATGCACCTACTGTTAATAAAGCTGTTGAGGCTGAACCTGGCTATGTAGCACTTACACTAGCCACTTACACAGCCACTATAGATAAGAATATTGAAGTAGATGCTACATATGCAGCCTTAACACTAACTACTTATAGTGCTACAGTAGATAAGGCTATTGAGGTAGAGCCAGGCTATGTAGCACTCAATCTTGCTACTTATCCAGCTGAAATTTCAGCTAATGTAACTGTAGATGCAACTTACGCTACATTGACTTTAGCTACTTACACGGCCACTATAGATTACAATATAGAGGTAGATGCTACACTTGCATCACTGAACTTAGCTGTCTACACAGCAGATGTTGATCCAGAACTTGACATAGACACCACATCAGTAGCTCTAACATTAGCTACTTACACAGCTGATGTAGATAAAAATACTACAGCTGAACCAGCATCTGTGGCTCTAACACTTGCAACTTATCCTGCCACAGTTGACAAAAACATTGAAGTTGAATCTGGCTATGAGAGTTTAACATTAGCCACTTATCAAGCCTCTGTAACAGCAGATGTTGATATAGCTGTTGATGCTACATATGCAGCTCTTAGTCTAACTACTTATCCAGCAACTGTTGATAAAGCAATTGAAGTAGATGCTACATATGCTACACTATCACTGGCAGTTTACACAGCAACTGTCGACAAAGCTACTGAAATAGATGCTAATACAGCCGCTCTAACTCTTGCAACATACAGTGCTACAATAGACAAAGACATAGTTGCTGAACCAACTTACGTAGCATTAACACTTGCTACATATTCTGCTACTGTAGATAAAGCTTATGAAATAGACGCTGGATATGCAAGCTTAAATTTAGCAACTTATACGGCTGATATATCTCTTAATCTGAATATAGATGCTACTTATGCTACATTAACACTAGTCACCTACACAGCTGATATCTCACTCGATTTAGAAGTATCAGCTACTAGCGCTGCTTTAAATCTTACAACTTATCAGGCTACAGTAGATAAAGCTGTAGAAGTTGAAGCAACTTATGAAAGTCTCACTCTATCTACATATAATACGACTGTAGATAAGGCCACTGAAGTTGATGCAACTTATACAACACTTACATTAGTTACCTATTCAGCTACTATAGATAAAAATGTTGAGATAGATACTACTTCTGAAGCATTAACATTAGCTACCTATAGTGCAACTATATCTGCAGATATAGATATAGAAGCTAGTCCAAATGCTGTAGCACTTAACTTAACCACATATCAGGCTACTGTAGATAAAGCCGTTGAGATAGACACTACCTATGCTACATTAACTCTTACAACATACACAGCAGACGTAGATGCAGAATTAGATATAGATGTAGGTGTAGCAACTCTAACTTTAACTACCTACAATGCCACTGTAGATAAAGCTATTGAGATTGAAGCTTCATATGCTACTTTGTCACTTATAACTTATCAAGCAACAGTTGATAAGGCTTTAGAAGTAGATGCTACCTATGCCGCACTTAATCTGGCTACATATACTGCTGACGTAGATGCTGAGTTAGACATAGATGTAGATGTAGCTACTTTGAGCTTAGCTACTTACCAATCAGATGTTGATGCTGAGCTAGATGTAGCAGCAACTTATTCTACACTTACATTAGCTACTTATTCAGCTACTATAGATAAAGACATTGAGGTAAGTGCTACTTACTCAACACTCACATTAGCTACTTACCAAGCAACTATATCTGCAGATATAGATGTATCAGTAGATCCAGCCTCTATATCACTAACCTTAGTAACTTACCAAGCTTCTGTTAACAAAGCTACTGAGGTAGAAGCTACTTATGAAACCCTTGAAATAGATACATTCTTAGCTGACGTATCACTTGACTTGAATGTAGATGCTGGAGTTGCTTCACTATCCCTTGCAACTTATGCAGCTGACATATCTCTTGATGTAACAGTTGAAGTTGGCTCTGCTACATTAAACTTAGCTACATTTCCAGCGACTGTTGATAAAGCTACTGAGGTAGATGCTGACTATGCTCCATTGGTCTTGTCAGTCTACAATGCCACTGTTGACTACGACACCTCAACGACAGCACCTCCAACTACAGTAGCTCCTACAAGCTTAGCACCAACGACTCTGGCTCCAACTACGGTGGCACCTACAACTGTAGCGCCCACTACCGCAGCGCCAACGACAGTTGCCCCCACTAGTGTGCCACCGTCAACTTTAGCACCAACTACTATAGCGCCTACTACACTAGCGCCTACTACTATAGCACCGACAACTCCTCCTCCTACTACTACGCCACCTACTACTTATCCGTGGCTAACAACAGTTCCACCTACAACTAATGTACCAGAGGAGATATGCTATAAGATCCTATATGGTAAGATGACAGATGAAATAGTATGTTATTCAACTATGGCAGAGGAGATAGAGTTCTATGGAAACCTTTGTTAACGATACTCCTAGATTAACAGTTGATGCAGGAATAGATATATCAGGTTATGCTACAAAGCAGATAAGATATATAAGGCCAGATGGAACTCTGGGTTGTTGGGGAGCTACACAAGATCCTGACGATAATCAGAGACTTTATTACGATTGTGCTATTGGAGATCTTAATCAGTCTGGTGAATGGATAGTACAAGGCATAGCACTTGATTCTGGAGTGCGTCTAACTGGCAGGTGGTGCTCTTTCGATGTACATGATCCTATACGACAGACTTGTACAACAGCTGCACCAACAACTGTACCACCGACAACTGCAGCACCATAAGATTGTTCAATTTTTAAACGAACTGGAGACTTAAAATGCCTTACATTGTAAGAGGGGAACCATCTAGTTGGAAGGAAAGCTTCTACGATAAGAAAAACTACAACTACGATTACCCTAATGATCTCGACTTAAGGCCTGACTCTGACTTTCATACAGAGATAAGGAACAAAATCTGGCAGCGAGCTCGTGAGTCTCGTAATGAGATGTCTAAGCGCTTTGACTCATGGAGGGCCGTAGATCAGACTCTCACTACCTACATCCAGCCAAGTGAGAAGAGTGAGAAGATTCAACAGAAGGATCCTAATAAACCTATTGAAATAGTGTTCCCTTACACTTACTCAATGCTTGAAGCACTACTCACTTATCTAACAATGGCTTTCTTTCAAGACCCTATCTTTCAATATGAGGGTGTTGAAGACGATGACACTGTAGGTGCTATGCTTCTTGAGATGTGCATTAGACTCCATTGTATAAAGAACAAAGTTCCTCTCAATGTCCACACTGCTCTACGAGACTGCTTAAGCTATGGAGTTGGCATAGCTATTCCAGGGTGGAGAAAGCAATACGGTCGTAGACCTGTTAGATCAAAGGTTACTACCTTATCAGATATGGGTCAGAGCTCTGTAACTGAAGTCAGTATGTTAAACGACTTACTATTTGAAGGCAACGATCTCTCAAACATAGATCCTTATATGTGGCTTCCTGATCCATCTGTAGCCAGCTCTGACATTCAACAGGGTGAGTTCAATGGGTGGGTAGATCGTGACAACTACATGAACTTACTAAGTGAAGAAGCCATACCTGACTCTGGCTACTTCAATGTGAAATACTTAAAACATAGAAAGGACAAGCGTTCTACATTAGCCCTTGATCAATCTGATAGGGCAAAGAGACATAGAGGATCAAAGGAAATCTCCAGGTCTATGACTCAAACTGTCAATCCAGTTGATGTCATTAAGATGTATGTTAACCTTATCCCAAAGGATTGGAAGCTTGGAGACAGTGAGTATCCTGAAAAGTGGTACTTTGAACTTGCTGCAGATGATGTGATAATAGCTTGTGAAAAAGCTGACCACAATCACGGAATGTATCCTATTTCAGTTGCTTCACCTGAATACGATGGCTATTCAATAACTCCAATAGGGCGCTTAGAAATCCTGCACGGACTTCAGCATACACTTGACTTTCTATTTAACTCACACATAGCTAATGTTCGTAAAGCTATTAATGATATGCTTGTAGTTGATCCTTACTTAGTAAATATTAATGACCTAAAGGATCCTCAACCAGGTAAACTCATCCGCTTACGTCGCCCTGCTTGGGGACGTGGAGTTGATAAAGTTGTTCAGCAACTGGCTGTCCAAGACATAACTCGTGCTAATATAGCTGACTCAGCTTACATCACTCAGTGGATGGATAGAATATCTGGTGCTGATCAGTCAATGCAGGGTGCTATAAGAATGGGTGGCCCTGAGAGACTCACAAAGGGTGAGTTTCAAGGTACTCGTAGTTCTGCTGTATCCAGACTTCAGCGAATAGCTATGATCATAGGCCTTCAATTTATGCAAGATGTAGGCACTCAGTTCGCTGTCCACACTCAGCAGTATATGACTAAACAACAGTATATTCGGATAGTAGGTCGGCACGCTGACAGGCTCCAGTCTATGTTTGGTAAGGCTAGGAAAAGCTTAAGTGTATCACCTTACGACTTAGCTATCAACTATGACTTAATTGTTAGGGATGGCTCTATCCCTGGAGGTAACTTCTCTGATGCATGGATTGAGATGTTCAAAGTAATAGGCACTACACCTGAACTCATGCAACAGTTTGATGTAACTCGAATTTTCACATATATAGCCTATCAACTTGGAGCTAAGAATGTGGAGGACTTCAGACGTAATATGCAACAGATTCAGCCAACTGTAATGCCTGATGAGCAAGTGGCTAATCAGGTTCAGAGAGGCAACCTTGTACCAGTAGGAGCTTAGTATGGAATCAACTAAAATCAACGCAACACTTGATCAGATAGAAGCACTAAAAACTTCTGTCATCTGGGACGACATAACGAGAGAATTAGAAGCTTGGAAGAAAGGCTTTGCTTTGGAGCAGGATGCAATAGTCGATGATGCTGCTACTGAGAATCCCTCTACAGCTAGCGTCCTTTTACACATGGGAGATCTTAATGGTAGAAGGAAGGCGGTTGACTATGTTCTCAGTATCTTAGATGTATTCGAAGATATTAAGAAAGCTGAAATCGAAGAACGTAAACTTGATAAGGAGGTTAGCGATGAATGATGAGCATTTGAGAAAGATTCAAAAAGATGTGGATGAGATGAATAAGGCATTTAGCTTTGAGGTACCTGAAGATGACAAAACAGATCCTCCTGCCACTGATGCACCTATGGATGATAAAACAGATCCACCTTCAACTGATTCACCAGCTGATGCTCCAAAGACAGCACCTCCCTCAACTGATCAACCAGAGGATAAGGATGAAACTATTCGTAAGTTGAGGGAAAAACTGGCTGAGGGAGATAAAGAAACTGTACCTAAAACTAAGGCTCCATCAACAAAGCCTCCAACTACAGATGCTCCTTTACAGGACGTCGACTTTGTAGGGGATCTTGATCTCGAAGATGTTAGCGAGAACAAGGAGGAAATGAATAAACTTCTCAACAAAATCTATCAAGAAGCTGTTAAGACAAAAGGGGTGGATAAGACTCCTGATATAATAGCTGCTATCCCTGCTGTCGTTACAGCTGTTACAACCTTACAAAAGGCAACAGAGACCTTCTATAAGGAAAATCCAGATCTTGAACCATTTAAGAAGGTAGTAGGAGTAACTTTTGAGGAACTGGTAGAAAAGAATCCTAACAAGACTTACGATGAGCTAATCAAGGATGTTGCTCCATTAGCTCGTAAGAAACTTGAATTGCCAGATCCAAAGAAGAAAAAAGGTAAAGAGGCTCCTCCTAGACTACCAAGAAGAAAGGGACAGTCTGGGAGGCTAGACAATGTCAATGAACCTACATCAACTCAATCTCAGATTGAAGAGATGAATAAATCACTTGGGAGGTAATTAACTTATGGGACTGGAACAGAATAACGAACAACACTATCGAGAGGTGGTAGATAAGTTTATTGATCCTGCTGCTACCATGCAGATGAGCACTCGTGACTATGTAGTGCGTCCAGATGCTAGTGCAGGTAATATGACTATTACTTTGCCACCTGTGGCGGATGCTAAGGGCCGCTTCTACTCTATTGTAGCTCGTGTCACTGCTGGTAATGTGATCACTGTCACAGACGACAATGATAGTGAGTGCTGGCTTGGTGACATCTCGCTCAATAGTAAATGTGACAGAGTACTGCTTTACAGCGATGGACTTTGTTGGCATCCACTTGGAGCAGCTGGACCTGGTGTGTGGCCTGGATTTAGCACAACTGCTAAGCCTGGGACTACCGAGCCACCTACTACTGCAGCACCTACAACCGTGGCTCCGACAACTGGTGCATAACTTTAACTAAACAGATTGTTTAATAATTAAACAATCTTCATAACAAGGAGGTAATCAACTATGTTTCTTGGAATGAGAGGAACTGGCGACTGGGTAGCTGACCAGCGTCCTATGAATTGGAGACAACAGATCATGTATCTCTACCCCAACGGAATGGCTCCGTTGACAGCTATCCTGTCTATGATGGGCAGTGAATCTGTAGATGATCCACAGTTTCATTGGTGGACTCAGGAACAGACTGCTGTTGGTGGCGCTGTACAAGGGGTATTCACATTACCTGATATGTCCTCTGCCTATGCTACAGGTGGAGTGGCTGGTGATGTTCTCTACGTTCTTATCACCACTGCTCTCGGTAACAGAATCAGAGAAGGGCATCAAATTCTTCTCCGTGATGCTTCTGACTATCGAGTTGATGTGGTTGGTAAGGTTGTAAGTGCATCTCGTGGAACCACTAACACTGTCCTTGGTGTTCGCTTACTTGAAGCCGATGACAACTCACCTGACCATGATCTGTCAGACTGCGATACTTTCAAAATCGTAGGTAATATTAACCCTGAGGGCGGTGAGATGCCGGATGCCATCGCTCTTAATCCTGTGAAGGTGTACAACTACACACAGATCTTCCGTACACCTCTCAGCATCACTCGAACTGCCCGTAAGACCAAACTTCGCACTGGTGAGCAGTATCAGAAGATGAAATCAGAGGCACTTGAGATGCACTCTTGGGAAATGGAACTTGCTTTCCTTTGGGGTATCGCCACTGAGAACATCGGAGATAACGGCAAGCCTGAGCGTACCACTATGGGAGTTATTAACTTTATTCGTCAGTATGCTGCGGCTAACTGTGACGACTACACACTCAATGCTACCTATGCAGGTCAGACCTGGGCAGCTGCTGGTGAGATCTGGCTCAAGGCTCTGCTCGAGCAAATCTTCCGCTATGGTGCTGAGGAGAAACTCTGCCTCTGTGGAAGTGGCTTCCTGCTTGGCATTGATGCACTTGCTATGCAAGGTGGACAGGTCAATCTGCAACCTGCACAAAAAGTCTACGGTATGCAGATTCGTGAGTGGATCACACCTTTTGGCTCTATCATGATGAAGACCCATCCTTTGTTCAGTTACGATGCAACTACTCGTAACATGGGAATCATTCTGGAGCCCAAAGAGCTCGGCTATCGCTACATAGATGATACCGATTTCTATGGTGAGTCTACTTCAAAGCAGCATCCTGAAGGCTACGGCCAGCGACGGATTGACGGCACTAATGAGGAATACCTCACTGAGTGCGGTCTTGAGTTTGGTCTGCCACAGAAGTGTGCAGTCCTAAATGGTGTTGGCCTACCTAATAACTTAACACCATAGCTAACCTCCAGTAGGCCACTAATGCTGAGGGCGGGTGGAGGGCCTGCCCTCAGCTAAACTGAAAGGAGATAAGATGAAAAAGAGAATACTCATATCCTCAACAGTTATTGTTTTAGCATTCTTGGTAGGCCTGGCTTGGGCTATTACATGGAAGACAGCTAACAAAGCTACCTTAGTCTGGGACCCAGTTACCTCTTTGGATAATGGAGATCCTATTCCAGCTGGCTCAACTATTAAGTATGTCACTTACATAGCCAATGCCTTAACAGATCCTAACAAGACAAACCCAGTAGTAGTTCCAACTGCTACTGACTGTGATGGGATAGCTACCCAATGTACTGTGACTTTTAATACTGAGGGAAGATTCTTCTTAGGTGTAAAAGCTGAAAGGTATATAGACAATGAAAAGGTAAGTGAGTCTATAATATCTTGGGCTGACGATCCTCAATACGCACAAGATGGAATCGGCTTTGGTGCTCAGTACTTTCAAGCTATAACATCTCCTCACGGATTGAGAGGAGGATGATATGAAGTGGCTGTTGAGTTTCTGGAATAAGCATGGTGAAAGATTAACGTTCTTGATCTTAGCTAATTCTCTTGCAGGAGGCTTACTTAGCCTTGCACTCATATCAACTGATGAAGCAAAGGTTATTTTCATAGGATCTGCTATGCTACTCTATAACAAGTCACGTAGTTCAAATGGAGGCACTAATGAACCACCTACGACGTGAGATAAAAGAAACACTGATATTTGTCTTACTTTTATTCATAGTCTTTGCTTGTGGCACTACTCCTAAACAGAAGCAGTTAATGGCTATTGATACTTTCAATAGTATGTATAAGCAATACCTTGACAATTACGATAGGCAGTCGCCAGAGATGCAAGCTCAACTGAAAGAGGTTGTAGATCCACTTTGGAAGACTGCTAGTGATGCTATCAAGGTGTATGCTAAGATACAAGATCCAACTAGCCCAACAGCTGTTGAGCAAGCTAGTATCTACACAACTGCTCTAAACAGTGCCTTGAGTTTACTTGTTCAGTATGGCATTGAGATAAAGGAGGAGTGATATGATAACTATGACGCCCTTACAGTATCAACTGTTTATACTGACTATCGGACAGATTACTGAGAGCTTGGCACGACTCCAACTTATTAAAGATTTCACTGATGAGCAGTGCCAAGTTCTCATTGACAAATCTATAGGTGTAACTGAATCACTTGACAGAAGACTTGAGGAACACTAATCATGAACTACAAAGAGATGCGTAAAATGTTTAGGGAGCTGTCTGGCAGGTTCGATCTTGTTCTTGACAACTACGCTGACAACGGAGTTGGAGTCTTCATGAATGAGGGTAGGAAGTTCCTTGATCGCTTAGACGAAACTCAGAAGTCATGGGCTACCAGAATAGCTGCACTTGGACTTAATGAAGTGTTTGTCACTTTCCCTTACTGCAGAGCGATTAAGGAAGTGTGGGCTGCCAGTCCTACATTAGGTCGTTGGCAGCTTGAGAAGAAAAATCTTCAGGACTTGGTAGATGGTTACCTACTTACGCTACCTGCAGAGATTCAATCAGGGACTCCATTATACTACTCACCTTGCATAACCCGCACTGTTCCACAGACAGTTACTATAGAAAGCTATCAACAGTGGATGGGCTTTGTACAGGCTTCTACATCTGAGTATAATGGAGTCTTGGTTAATGTTCCAACTGATGAAGCTATCTCACTAATCATTCATGGGCTGTTTTACTCAGACGCTCTCACTGCTGATGCAGATGTTAACTACTGGTCAGTCAATCATCCACTACTTCTCTATATGTCTACTATGAGACAAATAGAGATTATTAACAGAAGCACTCAAGGTGTGAATGACTGGACTAATTCAATCTTAACAGAAATGAGACAGTTAGGCATGGACCTCGTTGAAGAACTTATAGCTGAGGTCAATGAGATGGAGGGATGAGTTTGTTTAATTTTTAAACAATCTGGAGACAGACAATGACTGTTCAAAAGAGAGGTGGTGGCTATGCTACAGTCCACTGCCATGGAAAGAAGAAAGGTAAAACTATTCATAAGTTCAAGACTAAGAAAGAAGCTCTTGCACAGCATAGAGCTATTCAAGCTAACAAGCGTAAACATCATTCAGCTGAAAATGGATCCTTCCTTGATAGGCTGATGAGAAAGTTCGGGTGCTGTTAATGGACATTCAATCTGTTGTTACTAAGCAAGAATATAATAATATTAGAAGTCTAAGCTACGAGGACTTCTGTGCCTATGCAAAGAGATTTGTGAAACTATGTGTTGAGGAATCTCTTAAGGCCTTACCAACTGTAGTCACTCACTTATCAACTCAAGCTGCTCACTTAAAGGAAGTGAGTGAGGAATTCTACAGAAACAATCCTGACTTGGTGAGCGAGAGAAAACTTGTGGCTCTATCAGTTGAGAAGATCGAAGGTGAAAACCCTGGCATGGCTTACAGAGATGTACTTGCTAAAGCTGCTGTGTTAGCCAGGTCGAAGATATCAGCCAAGAAACTTTTAATGGACTCCAGTAAGGACAAACTACCTGATTATGATGAGAGGTTAAATGAACTCTGATGGATGAGTATACTTTAAATTTTAAGGAAGGTATAAAGGTTGGGCTAAGAGCTTCTGAATACAATCCAAGAAACACAGGTGCATTGGTAGAAGCTTGGGGAGTCATTCAGGAGAGTGGTAAGCTGTTTCAGCAGCTTGAATTCGATACTTTTGATATCTCAGGACTTGACGCTCAAGCCTTTCCCTTCCCTCAAATATTTCAAGGTATAAACTGGACTCTTGTTTGTACTCCTACAAAGATCTACACTTACGATGGTAGCACTCTAACACTTGTGTACACAGCTGAGGAAGGATCAACTTGGACTCTTGCAGACTACCACAACTTCCTTGTTCTGAGTAATGGCAAGGAACTTGTAACACTTGATCCTATGACAGGTGACTGGTCTAAGTTCATCACCTGTGAGGTGCCAACTTGTTTATGTCTATGTAATGTGAATGGGCAACTATTTGTAGGTGGCCCTGAATGTAGTATTTCAGCTGGTTGGTTAGGAGCGTAACTATGCACTATGACATTTTAAAGAATGCTAAGTGTGACATAGGTAGTCCAAGAGACAGATGGGCTAAATTAGGTAGGAATCAAAGTTCTCAATGCTCTTCTGCTATTGATGAGTATGGTAGACTCTTCACTTGGGGACAGAACTACTATGGTCAATCAGGGCAAGGTAGCAGACTTGAAGACTCTAGTAAGTATGAAATTGAATTCTGCTCACAGATAGGGGCAGAGAGAAACTGGGTAAAAGTCATGGGGCAGGAGTATTCCTGCATGGCACTTAATGAACTAGGTGAACTATGGGTATGGGGAGATAATGCAGAGGATGGTTCACAGTGGGGATATGATCCTGGAGTAGCTCCTTCTATTGCCTACACTCCAATTAGAGCTGCTGATGGATACTTCTTCAAAGACTTCGCATATGGATACTACTATACAATTGCAGTAGGAATAGATAACAAACTATATTCATTCGGTGTTAATGATGACTATAGTTTAGGCATAGGAGAAGTTGAAGGTAGTTCTTATAAAACTCCAGTTCTTAATCCTTATATTACTGAAGACATAAAGTTTATTGATACTGAACTATATTGTACTGTTGTAGTAACAGAGAGCGATAAAGTCTATGCTTTTGGATGTAATTGGTGGTATACTCATACAGTCTGGGATGGATATTGGACTGGGGTTCCTTGGGAAGTAACTGGTTTAGTTATTCCAGCTGGTGAAACCATAGTTGGTGCATCTGTCTGTTATGGTGGTATTACTGTTGTATTATCAGATGGTACAGTTTGGAAAGTTGGCAATGATGGACTTTTATTAGATACATCTAATTACTATACAGATGGAAGTACTGAATTTGAGCAGCTTAGTTCATTAGCTGGAAAGTATATAGTTAAATCTATAGTAACTGCCTTAGGATCATTTGCTCACTTTGTGTTAGATAACAAGGGAAATATCTGGGGTTATAGTGATACAAGTAGTGACTTCTGGATAGGCAACTCACATACACCTATACTTTATGGACTTAACTTAGTAGGTGCTGAGGAAGAAGATAATAGAAAGTATATAGACTTTTGCTCTAATGAAACTAACCTTGTCTGGATGGCTATTGATCATTTAGGTTATCTATGGACTTGGGGTTATCAGTGGTGGGGACCTCACTTAGGTATAGGTGCTAAGTCATATACATCGTCTGGCACAGCTGACTCAGATGACTATCCAAAGGTTTATGCATCTCCTGTTCCAATCAAAGCTGCTGTAGCCCTTGATTATAAGCAGGAGCAGACAACTCTCAATGCAATAGACTATGGTGAATCTCCTTACATTCAACCTATAGGTCAATCCCTTAGACACAGACCTTGCGGACACTGGCACTTGAGACTCTTTGAACGTGGTGAAGAGTATCCAATTAACTGTTGGATGCCTTCTTTAGCACTTCGTAGTAGTGAGTTGTTCTTTATAGCTTCTGGCAAGCATTGGTATTCTTACCCAGAGACAGGTAATGAGATATTGTTTCTTTCTTATGACATAGGTCAAAATATATGGACTACTATCGGCTACGATGATAAGAAGTATGCAGCTAACTATCCAGGTGGTGCTGACTTTAGAGGCAACATCTATGGCTACATGAACTACAAAGTTGATCAGATAGGTTCACAGTGGAACGAAGCCTATGACAATCCAGCTATGGGAGTCTGGGTCATTAACAGAGCGACTGACACCTTAGAATACAATGAGTTTACAGATGCTAAGGCTATGTCAGGGATTGACAAAATAGGTGTGTTTTCAACTGGGATGGTTGCTGTAGCTTATGAAAATACATCTAATGAATTAGTTATTTATGTATCTACTGACAATGGAGCTACCTTTAACTTAATGAAAACTATTACCACATTAGCTGGTAGTAGATCATTTAGTTTAACAGTAGATGCTGCTGGCTATATTTATATAGCTTATCAGATATCAACTTCATCTGTAAGGGTTGAAAGATCTATAAATCAAGGAGTTACATGGACTACTCAAGTTGCATCTACTACTATAATTACTGGGCTGTTGGATATTAAGTTAGTAGAAGATGCATCTTACTTATATATACTTGGCAGATCCTTTACACAGTTTAGATCCAGGTATAGTTCTAATGCAGGTGTAACTTGGGGAACTGCTATAGCCTTTACCCAACCACCTTATCCATCAGTAGTTGCTCATTCCTGTTTTCCAGGAAGTTATAATCACTGTGTAGCTTACGATGGTAGTATGTGGAACTATTATTATGATACTATTCAAGCTCACTACGATTGGATTGAAAGGACTGTACAACAAATAGATGGAGAAGGAGACTGGGTGAATGTAGATATTTCAGAAAATCTATCAACTTTAGTAGGCAATGTTGGAGTATATGCCTACGCAGCTTGGGGCTTCTTCTTAGCTATTCGTAGGGCTGTGGCTGTTGCTATATCAATGGATCAGGGCGCACACTGGTTCTTAAGGGAAACTCCCTTAAAATACTATACTGACTACACAGAATTAACACAGTTTGATGGTGATCCTTTGTTTTACTTAACAGATGTCCCTTACCTTAATCCTAAATGGAGCTTTGAAAAAAGTAATTGGAATACTGAGTTTATTAAGCAGAAAGATAAATATTAAGATCGTTTAATTTTTAAACAAACTTTTGAAAGGAACTAACTATGGCTTCTTTAGTAGCTAACAACTGGAAGGAACTCCTTGCTTATGGAGTTCCAGATATGAGTAATGATGCATTTAAGATGATTCTCATGGAGCCTGGATTCTCATTCAGTAGGGCAACTCATGAGGTCTATGCTGATGTACTCGCATTTGAGTTACCTACAGCATATGGCTACACAGCTGGTGGACAGGCCCTAGCAGGTGTTGTCATCACTAATGATTCAGTTCTCAATGCAGCTGTCATTACTTGGAACAATATCTCATGGGTTGTAGCTGGAGGTGATCTACAAGCCTGTGGTGCTATCATCTATGACGATACAATAGCGGCACCTGACATAGATCCAATAGTCGGATTCATAGACTTTGGTGGCACTCTAACTACTTTCAACGGTGGAACTCATACAGTTGCCAATCCAACAGTAGCAATTACATAGGAGACATGCTATGTCTTGGTGGGAAGCAGATAGTTTCACTATAAATGTTGGCAGTGTGAGTAGTGGTGCCATAACTGATACCTACACAGATGATGGTAACAGACACGTACTGAATGAGACAACTGGCTCTCCAGGATTTGATTATGAGTACTGGTTTGCAGGTGTACCGTCTTTAACCTCATTCAGATTCGTAGTCAATGGTTACTATGATGGAAACCCAGCTCACTATGCTAATGCTTATGCTTGGAACTACACATTATCTATATGGCAATACTTAGGCCAGATGCCAGATGAGACAGCTGATCAGACATATAACTTTCCATCACTTGGAGCTGACTTTATAAGTGGTGGGCAAGCCAAGATCAGATTCACTCATCCTGTAAGTGGTGCAGTTGGTCATTACTTACGCTTAGATATGATCAACATAGAGAATCTTGGAGCTGATGTAACAACTGCAGCACCTACCTCTGTACCACCTACTTCATTAGCACCTACTACTCTTGCACCTACTACATTACTATCTAGCACAGCTCCTCCTACTACTACACTCACAACTCCAGCTCCAACCACTCCTCCACCTCACAATCATGATAATGATACTTGGTTCAACTGCTGGAGTAATAACTATGCAGGAGTCTTAGCAGTAGATGTATCAGTAGATGGCTATTCACTAAATGCATCCTATGGCATGGAGACTTTAGAACTTGCTGTTGAGGTAACTATCTCAGGCGGAGTGCCAACTTCAGGTCTCTACGTAGCCGATGATGACTTGGTAATAGTTACATCTATCTCAGGCTGGGGTGTAGCTAATGAGGAGAAGAAGAACTGGGTAGGGTGGAGTAAGATAGGTGATGTCAGCTTTGAATTAGACCTTACCAATGATGCAGGTTTTAGGCCTATGAGTTGGGGAGGCTACTTGTATCAGACCTTACCACTTAGTAAGGAAGTTATAATCTATGGAAGTGGTGGAGTTACAAGAGCTTATCCAGTTAGTAGTCCTGCACCTACCTTTGGCTTCAAAGATATATTGAAAGTAGGAGTTAAGAACAAAACTGCTATCGCAGGTGATGATCAGATACACTTCTTCGTAGATATCCTTGGCTGTCTGTGGGCTATAACTTCTTCAGCAAGTGCAGTTGAACCTGAGCCAAAGCTACAAAGGATTGGATATGAGGAGTATCTGCGTGATATGACTAATCCAGTGTTACTATGGGATGCTGCCAAGCGTAGACTTTATATCAGTGATGCTAACACAGGGTTTATATACAATGACTCAGCATTAACAGGTGGGCACGCAGGACTCACAGGTCTATATAGAATAGCTAGTAACCTAACAGCAGTTGGTCCTGAAACTCTTATCGCTAATCCAGTTCACATCTGTACTGACATTATAGATTTTGAACGAAGAGGTTTGAAGTCTATAGAATCTGTCCAGACAGATATCATTACTGATGTACCAGTATTAGGAGCCATAGATTATAGATATAAGAAGTCAGAACCTTTCAGAACAACTCCTTGGTCACCTGTCAATAACGAAGGTGTCTTGCACAGACGTACAGCTGGAGTTGAGTTCAGAATTAGATTTAAAGCTCTTGACTACGGAACCTTTGACATGACCTATATGAGTATCCAATTTAAGTTCATTGATCAAAGATTTACAAGAGATCCTAAAGGTCCACTAAAGGTGATATAAGTGAATGTTATTAAACTAATGCCAGATCAAATATCTCTATTCTGGGATCTTATTAAGAAAGGAGTTATCAGTGCTTATAGAATCCCTGAAAAGTTTCAACAGGACTTTACATTAAAGTATTTAGAGAACTTACTACTTGGCTTGTATCAGTGTTGGATAGGATATACTGAAGAAGAAGACGAAAAAAAGATACATGCTATTCTTTGTACTAAGATAGTAAACGAAAAAGAATACGGTGTGCGAACTATAGCATTAATAGGAGTCTATGGCTTTAGATTAATTCCTCAAGAGATGGTGGAGCTTGCTATAAATAAAGTTGGTGAATTTGGTAAGGCCAATGGCTGTGATGTAATAGTTACTGAGTATAGGTTAAAAAGAGTTGGAGATATGCTTAGAAATACAGGGTTTGAGGATCATATAACTATTATGAGAAAGGCTCTGTTTTAAGGAGGTGCCCTATGGGTAAAAGTGGTGGTGGTAGTGGTGATAGTGAGCAGACCATACGTTATGCTCCTTATCTTGAGGAAGCTCACGGACAGCTCTTAAATCATGGAGGCTCTGATACACCTGTTATTAGTTTCATAGATGCTTTCAATGTAGCTGTGAACTCAAGCCCTTATGGTGGCTATGAGATCATAGATATAGATGAAGGCTTTTTTGGTATGCGTACAGATGATCCTTCTCTAACCTACGAAATCAAGAACTATCCATCACTCTGGGATATGTTTGGTAAGTTCCTTGCAGGCTTGGATGTTCATGACTTATGGGGACAGGTCTACAGTGATGTAGTTAATGGAGCTGAGATTGAGAATGCTATAGCTGCTCAGGCAGTTGATATTCAAGATAATATTGACACTGTTGTTATGCCTAAGTTCCTTGCAGGTATGAGGGACATTAACTCAGTTATGTCATCTGCCTTTGTAATAGGTAAAGCTATTATTCAAGATGCTCATGTTAGAGAGATCAATAAGTTTGCTACTCAGATGAGAGTTCATGCTATAGATGTATCAGCTGATTTATGGACTAAGCATTTAGAGTGGAATAGAGGTGTTATTGATATCTACTCAAAGGTATTTGAGCTTTATTATAAGGCTAGGATAGATATGGATAGAGTTAATCTTGAATATCAAGCTAAAGATGAGATGTGGAACGTAAACTTATTTGAGAACGCTAGAGCTATATTAGGTGCTATGGCTGGCTCAGCAGCTACTGCTTCAGGCAACGAACCAAGTCAGTTGCAGAAGTCACTTGGTGGAGTTATGGGTGGGGCAGCTATGGGAGCCATGATAACTCCTGGAGCGCCAATGTTAGGAGCTGGCATTGGAGCTGTTTTAGGGTTAGCTAGTTCATTTTTATAGACCGTTTAATTTTTAAACAAACTTGATGGAGGTGTAAGATGCCGATGACAGATTTTATAAATCAGCTATTCCAGAACAAGTTGTTTCTACAGTATTTGTCTGGAGCAGGAGCTGATATAGGAGCTGGAGGCACTGGGCTTCAAGCTGCTAATAAGATTACTCAGGAGAATATAGGTGCCCAGAACATGGCACAGCTATTCAGCAAAATGCTGGGTGGAGAAATTCCTGATGGTGGCAAGGTAACAATGGACAAAGATGGAATGAAACTTAATGTTCCATCTAGTGCGTTAGGTCAAGGAGGATTTGGAGGCTTAGGTATTGGAAATCCTGGATCCTATACTCCTGATCCAAATGCTGGTATGAAGACTATTTATCCCTATGGAGCACCTACAGCTCCACCTGCAGGTAATACACCTGCTGCAACAGGAGGTGGACTTTTAGGAAGTTTAGGTAGTCTCTTAAACCCTTCAAGCGGTCAGCCTAATATTTCAGCTTCCGATTTGGCTGGCCTATCAACGACAGATGTTTCAAATGCACTTCAGGGTGCACTCGGCATCGAGGGGCTGAAACAGAAGAAAGTAACTGATGTAGCTGACATGATCTTGAAGCTAGCACAGGCTAAGAATCTAATTGAACCAGATGGTCTTGATGCTCAGTATCCAATACCTCACTATGATGCAGGGCCTATTACTAATAGGCAGTGGAGTGCTCTACCAGAGGATGAGAGGAGATACTCACTCTACTCTCATGCTATGATAACTAGGAATAAGGTTCCAGTGCCTAAAGCTGAGTGGGATATGCTTGATCCAACAGAGCAAACTAAGTCATTGTATCAGTTATCTAAGAGACCTGAGCTCAAAGAACTTAAGATTGAGCTTAGTGAAGCAGCTAGAAATCAGATAAACATAGGTGCTGATACTATGACCAGGGAAAAGACCAAACAGCAAGCTTATGTTACTGGTCCTGAAGCATTGCCTGATATTATTACTACATTGCAGAAAGATACAAGGGCTTGGAGAGCCACTGAGCAAGCTAATTTAGTTGCTAAAGAAAGAAAGATTACAATTGATAAAGCTAGATCACTACTTCAAAAAGCTATGATACGTAAAGCTCTTGATGAAAAGATTAGGGCAGCTTATATGAATATGGGAGAAGTTACTTTCATACGTGGAAAGGGATGGTTCCTAGATGGTAAGTTGATTAGGGAGGATATTTAATGGCTGACTTAAAAGACTTTCTATATGATACTGAAGACTTAGTCAATGATGCTGAGGATATATATCTTAAGGACTTAGGAAGGTTTATGGATCCTGTTGAGGAGCCTGTTAGTAAGCCTATATCCACTGACACTTATTCCTTTAATTGGGAAGAGCATCCTAAGGCACTCCCATATAGAGATGTAATTGAGGAAGCTGAGAAAAAATATAACTTACCTAAGAATATGCTTCCTAATGTTATATTGACTGAGAGTAACTTTGAGCTAGATGCTATGTCACCTAAGGGTGCTCAAGGCATTATGCAGATACTTCCGAGTGCTCATCCTGGAATAGATCCCTTTGATTATAAGTCTGCTATAGACTATGGTGCTGGGCTTTATAGACAGTACTATGATAAGTATGGTAGTTGGGATAAGGCTAAAGCAGCCTATAATATGGGAGAAGGGAATCTTGAGAAGTATGGTGAGAGGGGACTTGAAGAAACTTCTAACTATATAGATAAAATAAATGAAGCACAGGTACCTGAGGTTCAGCCTCCTGCACCAGAGCCAGAGCCTAAAGTTGGTACTGGAGTTACTGGTACATGGAAAGAAGATGTACCTATATTCAATGTACCTATGTACATGGGTGCTAGAGTAGGATTAGTCAAACCAGTGCTAACTGAGACTGGTCTACCAGGAACTCCAAGGCCTATTAGACATGGTGTTACTGGTACATGGGGAGAGGAAATATCTACCAGAAGAGATGATGATAACTTTGTTAAGCGTGCATTTAATAAGTTGACCGACCTACTTGGCTCAGATGTAGAGCCTCGTTTATCTGATGAAGCAAGGGCTGCAGCTGTTGTTGAGTTAATGGCTAATGAAGAAGGTATACCACTTAGTCAGTATAGGGAATCTCCAGAATTTATTGAAAAGACTGCTAGTGCCTTTGTAGATTCCGCAACATTTGGACTGGTTCCAACTCTTAGAGAGACCTTGAGAGGTGAGACAGACTTTGTTGCTACTGACATACCTGGATATGTAGGTTCTGGACTTGGTCACTTAGCTGGATTCCTATTCGGCCCTGTTACAGCAGCGAGAAAGTTAACTTCTCCAGTTAGAAGAATTGTTCCTATGGCTACAAAAGATGCTCATGTAGCTGCCAGACTATTCCTTACATCCTTACACGATGCTACTATATTAGGTGTGGCAGGCGGATTAGCTCAGTTAGGTCCTGCAGCTAAGAGTGTAACCTTCACACAGGCATCTGAGCAACTATGGGAGGGTGCCAAGAGTGGAGCACTCACTGGTGTAATCTTTGGTGCTACTAAAGGGATGTTCCCAGGAGATGGAGCCCAGAAGGCAGCCAGGATGGTAACTGGTTTGATAGGCCTTAATGCACAAAGAGCTATGGAAGTAGGAGGTAATCCATTTACTAATAGGCCTATAGGTAGTGTAGTGTTTGATACCTTGATGGATGCAGTATTCCTATGGAATGGCTTACCAAGAGCAGATTTTAATGAGGCCTTAAAGGGTATTGATAATCTTAGTAAGCAGGCAGTAGATACTGGTATAGCAAAAGATGCTGCCAAGACTACATTAGATGAGTCTGTAAAGGATGCGTTAGATAAAATAGCCGAAGCCAAGAAGAAACAATTTGAACTTTCATACAATGAGTTTATAAGAAAACTTGGTGGTGATGTAGATATAATGGAAGAGCTCATGATTCAAGATGAGCGTGAAGCTAAGGCTAGGCTAAGACCTACAGCTTATACAGGTTTAAAGGCACCTTCACCTGCACAAGTTAGAGCTGTTATGGAGAGGTTACCAGAAGGTAAAATGCCTGACTATATGTTTACAAGTAGGAAGGGTAAGACCTATATGAAGGTGGGTGACACTTGGTATGATGATAATAGAGTACCAGTTACTAACAAGAGTATTATTGAAGCAGCTGAAGCAAAGAAGACTAAGCCTGGTGAGGAAGCACCTGAGTATGTGCCACCTGAAAGAAAGGTTGAGAGACCTTATGCTGAAGTGAAGAGTGAAGCTCAAGAAGTATTTGATGCTTTAGATATGCCTGAGCAAGCACGTGATAAGCTTAGGAGAAAGAAAAAGATCAGAGTCATCGAGCATGATGTGGCACCTGGTGAGAATGTTAGAATTCCAGCTACTTGGCACGATGCTGTTTTCAGATATACTGCTATGAGAACTCCTGAAGGGGACTTGATTCCTGGAGAAGCTGGCTCGTATGACACTATTATGATGCCAGGTAGAGTGGCAGGTGCTAAGGAAGGACCGTTTCCTCCAGGTCATACACTCTATATCTTTGACACAGGTGGCACTGGTACTGTGGCAGAGACTAATACTCTCAGAATCTATAGAATGAGACCAGCTGAGCCTACTAAAGTTGAGCAGCCTAAAATAGATTACTTTGGCGAGGGAGAGGAATCTGTAATCTGGGATGACGTAGCTATGAAGCAGGAGCTCGCTCGAATTAAAGCTATTGAAGACTACTTTGGTAAGGAGATAAGTGAGATCTCTAATGAAGAATTGGAAACTTTTTTTACTGGAGAAGAGCCTGAACCTGAGTTAGATGAGATAGTTGGTAACTCTGTCTCAGATGATAAGTTCTTTATTACAGATCCTAAGCTAACAGAACAGCGTAGAATTCTATATAGTGATCCTTATCAAATTAGATCAATGGCTGATAATCCAGAAAAGCTTAAGCAAAAACTTCTTAATGATATGAATAGGTGGTATCATGGAGATGATAGTATAGATGTAGAAGCTACCAGAAATGAGCTGACCAGGTTACATGCTGAAGCCGATGATTACTTACACAAATATACAAGCGATGGAGAACCTTACTTTATAAGAACTGAAGACCATCTCATATTTAAAGAGAGCGCATCACAGGCTGCCAAGTGGGCTAGGAATCTAGATCGTCCAAAAATTAAACCATCTGGTGGAGGTGTCCAGCTTAATGCTATGATACCTATGAATGAGCTTCCTGATGCTGTTAGGGGATTCCTTATGAATGTTAAGAAGCTTCTAAATGAAGATAAGGTTCTTAGAGCTGGTGAGAATATTATATTTACTACACCTGATGACCTATATGCAGCTAGAACTTCTGCTTTATATAGGAACAAGGAACTCTTTGATGCAACAGGTTTTTGGCTTGGTAGGGATGGAATGTGGAGATATGAGTTAGATGATTCAAAGGCTAATATAAATACAGAGAGATTATTTGCAACTGAAGGATCAGTAGAAAATAACTACCAAGGTACTCCTAGGCCTTTGCCTGAGATCTATGAACATCCTGATTTATATAAAGCTGTGCCACAGATGAAGGATGTGAGTATAATATATGATAATACTATAAAGATGAGTGAAGGTAGTTATTCCCCATCTACCAGACTCATAAGAGTTGGGTCATCTGACAAGTCTCTTTTAGGTCATGAACTTCAGCACGCCATTAATGATATTGTAGAGAGCTCCTTTCTTGGTTCAAGCCCTTCCACAGAAAGAACTAGAGCTGAAATGAGGGTAGTCCTTGAGAGATTAAAAGAGCTTGTTGACTATGCTAAAACACCTGAGGTTAAGCAGCAAGCTATAGCTACTATTAATGGATTAACTAAGAGCTTAGATGCTGGAGATGTAGGCCCTGGACATCTTTCTATGTTCTATCAGATTATTAAGGGATACCATAATAAAGGTATACTAAGTACAGAGCATAAGAATGCCCTTCTAAGACCAGTTGACTTAGGTAAGCCATTTGAGGCTTATAGATTAGACCCTGGTGAGATGGAATCTCGGGTAGCATCTGAAAGAATCTATATGGATCCTAATATTAGAAAGCGGATTCCACCTTGGGAAAGTCTCGACAGTATGCTTGAGAAAGAAGGCTATGATGTAAAGGCTGGAGAGAAACTTTATGCTGGTATTCCTGCTGATGAAGCTGTAAAAGCTTTGAAGAAAGTTGTAAAGTATGTAAGAGGTAAGCTAATAAAGTCTGTAAATAGTAGTGAGTCAGAGATACTAAAAGATATAGTTGCTCTGCATACAGGTGGAAAGATAGATGCAGATATAACTTATAGCAAGGGAGCTATGTGGAAAAACACTGGAATAGCTCCAAAGTATAAGTTTGATCTGAGGCAGGAAGCTGAGGATATTGTGGTAGCTGATGTAGGAAAGTATATTCCACTTAAAGATAGCTCTATTAACTCAGTAATGTTCGACCCTCCATTCCTTGTACATACAACTGGTAAGGGTGTAGGTATGATGGGAGAAAGATTTACTACCTTTAAATCAGTCAATGACTTATGGAAGTTCTATAAAGATGCTATAGGTGAATCTTATAGAGTGTTAGCACCTGGAGGAAAGCTAATAGTTAAGTCTCAGGATCTATCTCAGCATAAAGCTCTTGTAGCGTCTAGTAGTGAGGTATATAACTTTGCAATAGCAAGTGGATTTAAACCTATAGATAGATTTATCTATGAAGCTAAGAGACATCTTCCACTACCTGCACGTACAACTAAACAGGCTACATCTAAAAAAGTACACAGAGACTTCTGGGTATTTGAGAAGCCTAAGCGTAGCTTTACCTATCCAAGTGAAGGTGGAGTAAAGCTTTATGCAGGTATAGATCCAAAGGAAGTATCTAAGTTATATAAAACTATAAAGGATAAGGTAAACAAGTCAGGGATTGGTAGTGTTTCAGATGAAGAAAGAGCTATGTTCAGAGCTGGTGAATGGAATGAAGCGTTTGAGGAAGCTAGGAAAGCTAAGAGATTTAATGTATATAGGTTCTTAGACAGAGTCGGCCTACATACTGGTAGAGCTATACACGAGCGAAGGATGAGACTACGCAATGAGATCGTTAAGAAGTACGGTGCTGATGGATATAAGATACTTCAGTACATAGACGCAGGTGATGCAGCTGATGGACGTGCTGAGAGGATGGAATTTGAGATGAGGAGGGAAGCCTTCAAAGATGTTCCAAGAAATCTCACAGTTCATGTTGATGCAGTAGACTTGATAAATAGATTAAAAGACATCTATGGATATAAAACTACCAGTGAGTTCGTGCCACCAAAAGGTATGGGTCCTGAACAGACAGCTGCTATAGGATCTTTGATAGGGGTGTATAGAGGAATGACTCCAGAGGAAATAGCTATAGCTGAGAAAGCTAGTAAGGTAATGTCTGATCATGTTAGACTATGGGTAGATGACTTGGTAAGAGTAGGCCTTAAGTCAAAGGAAGAGGGAGACAAACTTAAGTCACATGACTATAGGAAAGTTAGATCATTCCGTGTGGAGAATATGTTTGACTCCAGATATAGAGTTAGAGTAGGTGATAAGTTAGTTAGGCAATCTGACTCTGGTGTTGACTACCTTGGTAAGAATGCTATTAATATGATAGAGACTGATTCCAGGATACTGTATAAGGAGACAGCCGATAGAATCTATAGACGAGTAAGTAATCAGGAGACAAAGTTAGCTTGGAAAGAATTTGATGAGAAGCATCCTGAAAATCCTTTTGTTATATTTCAAGATAATGACACAGCTGCTGGAAGAAGTAAGCGCAAAATACCAAGAGGCTGGGTGAGGGACTTCTGGTTTGAGGATGGAAAGAGAAAAACTATGTACTATCATCCTGATGTAGCACTCCAGCTACTATCAAGTGGTAGTCATATAAGTTTTCCACTAACCAGAATCCTTACTAATGTACTTGGAGTTAACTTAACCAGATCATTAGCTGTAGGACTATCACCTATATGGGCTACCACTAGAGGTATAACAATGGACATAGGTCATACATTCTTTAGTGCTAGAACATTTGATGAGAAGACTGGAAAATACAGAAGAGTATATAGTAGATTTTCTCCTAAGTTTCTTGGACAGATAGGCAGGGATATGGCTAACACTTTCCATGATGTAGTGAGTAGAGGTGAGAAGACTGGAGTATATGAAAAGAGTGGTGGCACGATGCCTTTCTTAGCTATGAGAGAAAGTCACTTCACCAGTCGAGGTATTAAGCCTCCAGGTAAGTGGTCTAAGTTCTTAGATGGCGTAAGCTTCTGGGGACAGAGTATGGAGAGGTGGAATAGAGTAGCTGTTATGGAAAGGAATTTGAGACAGCTAGCTATGGAAGCTGGTATCTCACTTGAGGAAGCTTATAAAGATAAAGATATGGTAATGAAGGCTGTTCATTCAGCTGTTGAGAGATTACCTTATAGGCAGGGAGGCTGGCTGGTTAAGGAGCTTGATAAAGTATTTGGTCCTTTTATTAGTGCAAGCTATAATGCAGGTAGAACATTTTTGAGGGGAGCTAAAGAAAATAAAGTTGACTTCTGGGTCAGAGTTGCAAATGTAGCTATACCTTCTGTTGGTGCAACTATAGCAACAATACTATATGCACCAGAAGCTAAAAGAGATACACCTGAGTGGCAGTATACTGGAGGTCCTGTCTTCCCGTTCTTCCCAGACTCACTTAACTTTATTGATGAGGAAGGTAACAAAAGATATATTAATGTGAGGTTACCTACTGATCCAATAATAGCTGCCTTCTATAATGTATTTAGAGGACTAACAGAGAAGATGCTTTATGAGACTGGTTATACAAATATAGAGCCAAACTATCAAGCTATAATTGACTCCATAAAGAGATCACTGCCAATAGATCAACCATTAGCTCCATTTGTAAATGCTTATCTTGCTTACTTTCAAAACTTAGATACATGGAAGAATGAGAAGGTAGTTGATGAAGCTTATGACTGGCCTAAGTCTGGTATGGAAGGTCAAAGAGATGAGCGTGTTAGTAAGTTAGCAAGGGACATTGGTAAGAAGACAGGAATCTCAGCTCCAAGGTTAGAAGCTGCAGGCCGTCAGTTTGGCATACAGAGTAATGAGTTCACTTGGGCACTTGGCCAGATATATGATTTGGCTACTAATGATGTAGACCCAAGACTACGTAGGCAGCATTGGGCTATGGTAATAGCTAAGACACCTGGGTTAAGGAATCTAATGTCAGTCACAGTTCCAAGAGCGTATAGGATAAAGGATAGACATGACATGAAGCAGGATGAATCCTTTAACAATATGCTTATTAGAGAAGAGCTTGACTATAAAGCTGAAGGATACTATTGGAAGGGAGTAGGAAATGAAGCTGACATTGATGCTTATATAGATAGCTTTGAGGAGAAGCATATTAGAGATAGGCTTGAGAAGAAGAGATTATTTATAGAAAACATAAAGGATCTCAAGCACAGAACATCTTGGTCAAGTGTGTTCCATACCTCGCCAGAGTATAAAGCTGAGGATTATTATAAGATATGGAAGATAGAGAGTTCCCCAGAAGAAAGACTAGCATTAGAAAGAGAGCTAGATGAGCTCTTAGTAGCTGGATATATTAGTAAAGAAAGTGAAGGTAGGTTCTGGGAAACTCTCGATAGTCTTATGTATCCTCAGGAAACTGTTTCATCTCAATTATCTTTGCCTTAGATTGTTCAAATTTTGAACGGTCTTTTATTTGTAAGTAGTGAGGGGCATCTGGTCTACGTACATAGACTACATAGTCAGATGCCTCAAGTGTTTGTAGTACCCTATCCATAGCGAACTTATCCATGTCTCCTTCAAAGTACTTAGCAAATTGACTTATTAAGATTTGATCTGTATGACTGTTCTCAAGGAATGTTATTGCATCTGATATGAGTGATGCTATGTCACTTCGTCCCATACCTCTAAATGTAGTGCCCATGTTAATTTCTACCTCAGCTAACAAATGAGCTGCCCGTTTTAGATGATCACTTGACAGTACCAAAGTATCACCTTCACTAGCACTACATACCATAGCGAGAGATAGTAAATGGTTTCGTCTACGCCCACAGTATCCATCAAACTTCTTGTCATGAAAAGGTGGATTGAGGTCAGCGTGATAGCACCACTCATGGTAGTAGTTCATTGCCTCTTGAGTAAATCTAAATGAACCACTTAACATTGATATCTGTTCAAGGTCTCTAACCAAGTACATCTGTAGGTCAATCTCTCGCTGTGTTACAGATGGGAAGACTACTAGTTTATTTTTCTTATCTTCATTTACAAAGATGATTCGTGAAGTGAGGCCACCTCCAATAGCAGCCATAGGTAGTGATTCCTTGATGTTATCAGGAGTGGTGCCACCTAAGATGTTCACCCAACAGCCTACAATTAATTCTCTGTCACGCTTAATAGTATCATAGACCCATCTGTTAGGACAGTCATACCAGTCACATAAGGCAGTTATCAATTCCCTATTGTGGTATCCCAAGAAGACGGTGAACTCGTTGCTGAAAACAGTGATTGATGAGTGGAAGATTTCATCACCTGTTTCAATATCTAAATCAGTTAGATTAGTTTCTTTCATTCTCCTTATGAGTGCCTGGAGTGAAGTGGCTTGTGCAGCTAATCGAATGTTAGGTAGTTGCTCAAGTATATCATAGGCATATTTCATAGCTGTACCCTTGCCAGTAGCTGAAGGGCCAACTAAGACAATGTAGAAGTTAGGATAGAACCTAAGTGATATTCCAAGGTCGACACTAACCTTACGTTGTAGAGCAGCTGCTATTGATGATATAGCTGTCCACTTTCTAAATAAGATTGGTGGCTCACTGTTCTCAGTTAGGAGCATGAATCCTTCTATCCAGTCCGGCAAGTTCCGCTTTGAGCTCATTATATATAGACTCCAATTTCTCAGCTAGTTTATTTATATCAGTTGGTATCTCTACGCTTTTAAGTTCTTTCATCTTCTCTTTACTCATACAGTATCCGATTGACAGATCAACAGGAGTAAAGATCTCCTGATCACGCCAGTAGAGAGGTTGCTCAAGTGACCTCTTTATAAGCAGTAGCATTCTAGCGTGCTCAATCCAAGGTAGGAAAAGTGGGATTTGAAAAACTATTGAATCGTGGATCTGGGCGAGGAGTTCGATAAGTTTAAATAGGTGCTTAGTTTCATAAACATATAGGAGTCCATGTTCATTTATCTTGTCGGCACAAGTGCTCTGAGCAAGTTGTGCATAGGCCTCACGATAGGTATTTTCACAGGCTGACTTAGGTATAAATGGAGGAGCTGGGATGACAGGGCCAAGGAATAATCTATTGCGGTTGAATAGGTTAGTCACCATTCTATTACGCTTAAGCATTTCTTGGATTATTACATGATAGCCACCACGTATCTGTGGATAGCCTCTATGAATAGTCTCGAGAACAAGCTTAGCTTCATTCTCACGCATCTCATTCTTGAGTGCGAAGGTTTTGTACTGTACATCATAGTTGATAGCATGATTACCTTTCTTACCCCAGTAGCGTTCACTTTGTCTGCCGTCACCTAATGATGAGGAACCCTCTTCACTGGAGATCTGATCATAGGGCTTGTCGAAGATTACTGAGGCGGTGAGACGATGAAGGTCAATGCCAGCTTCAAAGGCCTTTATTTGAGGAATTACTCCTCCAACATAGGCGACAATACGATTCTCAATTTGAGAGAGGTCGAATGAATAGCCAATGTATCCCTCATCAAAGATAAAAAATCGAAGGAGATCGTGAGGCCAGTTTTGTTGGTTTCCTCCAGTACCGAAGATAGTCTCTCCAGAGCTAAGCCTGCCAGTTTCAGTTCCGACTGGTTTATATGAACTACGATACCTTCCATCTATATCTACCTTTCCTACGTTTAAGTACGTAGATATACGTTTGCTTAGTGATCTAATATCCAGCATTATTTGTGCAGCTTCTGAACCCTTACCACCTTTCCTAGATATCCTCTTAAGTGCATCTACATCTGTAGTGACAGCCCACTGACCTCTGCTAGTACGCTTCTTATAAGGTTGCAATCCACACTCGTCATAGAAGTATTTCATTAACTGTTGAGGGGAGTTGTAGTTTATGCTGTAACCTACTATATCATTAAGTTGTAGAGCCAGCTCATCAAGTTCACTCTGTTGTTCCTTCTGATAATCTATCATGCCAGCCACATCAACTTTAATTCCACGCTCTGACATATAGATGAGGGGTTCTTGTAAGCGTCTGTGACGTTCATAGACTTCCTCATTCTGTTGCTTACGGAGTGTTTGCATCTGCTTTGGAAACGCTTCCACAGGCACTACTCCATCCATAGCATTGTAGTTCCACCACTCCTCCCATGAGCCAGCTTGCATCTTCATCCACTGCTTACCGTCTTCTTTGTAGTATGGCACGTCAGTATACATAGTAGTAACAAATGCTAAGCCAGCACTATAGTCAGGATAACTTATCTTCTGTGCTATCTGTGTACAGTTACATATGCCATGAGGTTGAATTCCATACTTGTGAAACAAGAATTGCATATCGAAGATGAAGTTAGCTCCTACCTTTACTACTCTTTTATCCTCTAAAATTCTCGCAAGTAAGAGCATAATCTCATACTCTTGATCAGGACTAAAATAATCACCGTTCTGATCACGGAAGGGGATAGAAGCACCTTCTGTAGCTGACCAACCAACAGAGAAGCAATCCACTTCTCCATTGATGATCTCGAGGTCAACGCCCAGTGACTGACCCCTGAGCCCAATCTCGTATACATAGTTAAGTATATCCAAACACTGTCCGAAGACAGGTCTAATGATAAGATTACGTTCACGTCTTCTAAGTTCTTTAAACTCACTTTCATATTTAGCCCTTTGAATGTCTTCACATATTAGAGGTTTGTTTAGGAAGTTAAACTTAGGAGGGATGAATGTAGCTGGATGGAAAGTAGGCACGACCTTTAAGCCTGGTACAATAGTTGATTCCAACACACTGCCACGCCACTTGGTAATGCCTAAGCGATTAGTGAGAGCTAGCAAAGGTATGTTGCCAAAAGCTATTACACAATTTAAGTTAGGTAATGCTTTCAGTTCCTCTGCTAGCTCTTGTATGTACTGGTAACCTTCAGTGCTAATAGTATACTTCCCTCGTGAGTCTATAGAGATGTAGTAAGCAAGAGGCATGTCGAGGTCCTTGATGACATTAGTTAGATACATATCTCGGCGAATAGTCTTTGTCATCAGAAGACATTCGTCAAGACCTTTGCCTGCTGGACCTATGAAAGGTTTTGGAGGGCGAGCACGTATCTCATCTTGGCCAGGCTGTTCACCACACCCTGCGAGGGTAGCATACTTATTACCTGAAGGAGGAACATATTTACGTCTCATTAGTCTCTCCTTAGATTTATTATTCTACGCTTTGTGTTAAAGGAACAGCATTCTCTTTCTACATCCCATATAGCACAGTC
>Ga0210134_1000001_pt1 | contig 73094 bp, 107 predicted proteins | sample RushSE_CattailNL_3_FD_185565 | JGI IMG/M metagenome (GOLD analysis project Ga0210134, IMG submission 185565) | Wetland microbial communities from San Francisco Bay, California, USA, that impact long-term carbon sequestration - RushSE_CattailNLB_D2... | ecosystem: Environmental > Aquatic >... | reverse complement strand
CAGCTCGCCACGAGCCTAGCCGTACGTAGCCCTTGCGTACGACGTGCGTAGGCTCGAGCAGGCACACGAGCCGGCGCTGCCATCACTTCAGTTCGAGTAGGAGCGCAGCCTGGCTGCGTACTCTCTCGGGTAGTGCTTCGAGTGGCACGTCCGGGTCGATGTAAGTCAGGACCGTGCCATCCGTGACTGACTGGATGTAGGTGTCACCCATGTCATACGTACCGAACGTATAGGGTGACTTGACTGCGCAGTACCACGAGGACGTGGCACCATCAGGCTTGCGATTGTGTGCTTGAAGCACGCGATACTCGAACCCGTCACCCTTGAAGATGAGCCACGGGTTCTCACGGGGACGTGTCTTCCCCATCGGGATTGCTGGCAACGTGTGTCCTTCCGAAGAATGGGAGAGCCCCGTGTGTACACACGAGGCTCTCGCTCACAATCATCGTCGTTACTTGATCCGGCTCGACGACGCCCGCGAGCCCTACCGATAAGTCTCTCCTACCTGTAGCGTTCTACTTGACGGGCAGCCAGTACCCGCAAGTCATGCCACGTTCGAACCCCCTCCAAAGGGGACCGTAGTATCCACCCGGACCACTCGACATCCGTGCGAGTACCGTGCCATTGCCACGACGGACACTGAGCATGGTGCGAGGATGCTCGTATCGCCATCCAGTGCGGAAGATACATCCGCCAGGCACGACGACCTTGCGACCCCATGGCTCGACCACGAAAGCGACCGGTCGATTGCTACGCCTGTTGTTGAAGACGTATCGGAAGTACGGGTCACCAGCCGGCCCAACGATACGAGCAGCAGGACGTGCGACCTTCGGCGGCTTCGGCGTCGGTGGAGTCGTGGGTGGTGGTGTCGGCTGCGTCGTAGGTGGTGGTGTCGGCTCGGGCTTGGGCGTCGGCTTCGGCGTCGGCTCAGGCTTCGGCGTGGGCTTCGGCGTGGGTTCTGGTGTCGGTGTCGAATAGATGACGTAGTTGCTGATGTTGGGCACCTGACCGCCGTTGTTCAGCAGTCCCGATGCTTCGATGTACTGAGCGATGGTCGACGTACCATCGGTCGTGAACTTGCCAGTGTTGCCATTGCCAGCCTTGAGACAGACGACCAAGCCTGCCTCGAAGACGATGGACCCATCACTCGTGTCGGTCTTGGTGCCACCATCAGGGCACTGACCGGCCTGCGGGGATGGTGCGGCCCACGTGCTGCTGCTGCCAGCGATGGCAGCAGCGAACACGAGAGCCAGGAGCAGAGCGATACGCTTCACGCGTTCCCCTTGTGCTACTGGATACCTACGGTGAGGAAACGAGGGTCCGTGCTGTTCTCCCACGGTCCCTGTGCCATGTGTGAGATGTCGATGTAGAGGTTGCCGTCTATCACGTAGAAGTCACCCTCAGTATCGCATTCCTCACATACGACCACCCCTTCGTGGTCAACGCCCATCCCCTTGAACTCTGAGTATGGTACGCAGATGTGTCCTGAGTGGGACCAGATGACTTCTTCATCTGGCTCGACGTCGATGTCGAGGTCAAGAGCAGTCTTGGGGACCTTCCTGATGACGTACTCGTCGTCGTCGAAGGCAAGCGGGAAGGGGTCGAGCTTGCCTTGTGTTCCACCACGAAAGGGAAGGCGCGTCTGCGCCACCTTGCCTTTCGAAGAGGCGAACGTCCAGATAGGAGTGGTCGAGTAGTTCACTCCCTGTTCACGCTTCCACTGGTAGCCGTTGAGCAACACCGTCTCGCGTGGTGTCATGATGAGCAACCGCGACCAACCGATGGCGTTCTCGACCAACTCCTCGAGGGTCGGGTCCTTCCACCATTCGTGCCGCAACCCTGAGAGGATGCGGTCCACGAAGATCTTCGTGTCACTCAACTGCTTGGGTCCGTCGATGTTGATGATGCCGTTGTGCATCACCGCCATCGGCTCACCATCAGCATCCGTGTAAGCGAACGGATGGCTCATGGCCTTGTTGTTGGGGCCTTGCGTACCAAAGCGCCAGTGCGCTCCGTACTCGATGTCGGTCGCATCGATGGCCTTGAGTTCGTTGTAGAAGTACGCGAACTCATCTGGACCGAAGTTCCTGGTCACGAGCCCGTCGCGACCATCACTCGAACTATTCGAACGGTACATCAGGCCGAACCCATCAGGATTCGCGACCCTGTTGTGTTCGATGATGTCGTTCGTGACGTGACTACCGGGCTTGTCACGGTGTGCGATAAGGCACATAGGCTAGTACCGACCCTCCTGACCTTCCTGCACGACATGCCCTTCGGCGTCGTACACGAAGTATGGTTCTGGTGTCCCACCGAAACGACTCGTGTCATCCCACCAGTTCCGGCGACGGACTCCCAGTGGAGGACCGAAGACAGGCGAGTGTTCCATCGGCCAATCGCAATCAGCGAACATCGTCTGACGATACTGATCGTCGATACGTGAGGCCGCTTCCAACTCGTCATTCTTCTCTTGGAGATACGCGAGAAGATATGCGTACGTCGTAGGGTATGACGCAACCCACGAAACGAACTGGTATGGATGCATCTTGTGCCTTGACACGACCTTGTCGTCAAGGTCCACATCCATCAGCCGAGTGTACGCAACCATCGCTGCTGTCCACTCGATGTTCTTCATGAACCGGTCCAGACGAAGCGTCCCACGAGGAAGACGGAACTCCCACCTGGAGCCTCGTGGCTTGTGAACGACGCTGTACTTGTGGCTACCGCGTCCGTTCCTGTTCCGCATGTCATAGACCTGTGAGAACGTATAGGGCCTGTTCCCTGCCCACTGTGAGGCTTGGTCCTCGGTGCGCATAGACATCGTAAGAGCCCAGCGCCAGTTCGTGTAGAGGAAGACGAGGAAGCGGTGCGTATGCGCCTCATCTTCGAACGCTTCGATGCCGATGTTGACATGCATGCCGGCCGCACCACCATTGTGAGAGCGATAGCCAGCATGCACGAGCAGATCGAACATCTTCTGGATATTCGGTGCCTGCTCATGCCAGTACGTGAGTGTGGCAGGATGACTCACGAACTCGGGACCGTCGACCGAACCATCGTGCTTGACGTACCACATCGTCTTGGGACGACGTAGGTCAGCAGCGAGGCTACCGTCGATGGTGATGTGGGACTCGTATGACTTCCTGGAAGTCTCGAGTTCCACACCGATGTGGTACGGGAACGTGTCGTTCTTGCTTCGCAGCATCCTGTACTGACGCGGCGAGTAGTTGTACGAGTGGATGACCGCCCACTTCATGGTGTGCGGGTGGAACCGCTTGGCTTTGCACGGCTCACACATGCACATCGTTTCAGAGTCTTGGTGCTCTCGTGCACCAGGCTTGGCCGGGATTGCGACGGTCATCTTACTTGCGCTCGATGACCTTGACGAGCTCTGCGACAGCATGCTCTCGAGTCACACCAAGAGCCTGAGCCCTTAGTTGACCCTGCCAGGCTGTCGCGATGACGCCACCAAGACGTGCATCGTCGAACTCGAGCCCCGTGTAGCCACGACCCGCCAAACGAGCCTCCATCTGGCGGATGAGAGCCGCCCGCTCCGGAGTCAGGCGACCATTGTGGATCGGCATGAAGCCCTCCTATTCGATCGGTAGTGGCTCTTCACGCTTCTCGAGAAGCAGCAAAGCCACATGAAAGCCGATGCCAGCATCCAGGATGGCGTCGATGACTTCGATAGTCGGCGCGACCATCACCAAGATGCCTTCGCAGACGGTACAGGCGTCACCATCCTTGCCGAACGTCTCACGTCGGCAGAACGGGCACCTAACGACGTCCATACGAACCTCGCTCTAACTCGCACCAAGGGGATGCGTAGCCCTCACCGCAGGCTCGCGGTGTACTAGCAAATGGGGGCAGAACGTGACGCTCTGACCCCATACGCGATGCCACGTATCAACAACGTGCGACCAACGTAGCCTTGTGCCGCACGTAGGATGCACACCATCCATGAGAGAGCATGAGCCAGTGCCCTCGACTGCAACGAGTGACTCATGCCCTCTCATGGCCAGTGTGTGATCCACACGAAAAGGCCCCCCACTCTCTCGAGCAGGGGGCCATATGCGATCGTGTTCGCGCCGCCCTCTCGAGGACAGCGCCGCACTCCTAGATGTCAGTCTCGTCTATAGAGAGAGACTCGATAACCCACGGGTAGGGGGTGGCACCCGGCAGTGCGGAAGCAACGAGGTCAGCCATGCGTAGTCGGTCGTTGCTCCCGACGAGGTCACGCACCAGGGTGCGGACGGGCTGACGTGTGGTGACCGTGTTGTGTGGTGCGACGAGTTCGTCGTCACGCTCACGACGATAGACAGACGCCGCGATTCGGCTGCGGTTGGCAGCACGCTGAGAACGCCAAGTCATGTGATTGTCCTCCAGCCCAACGAACGGCCAACGAGCAGGGCGGGCTAGCTCCCTACGAGGCCAACGAGGCGATCGCGAAGGCAACGAGTGCCCTGGCGATCGCCACGCGAGGATCCGCAAGAAGAATGCGAGGCCGGCACTGCCGGCCCCGCACCCTGGGGCGTTACTTCGCGGCTGCCGCGTCCAGTGCGCGAGCAAGCGCACCGGTCTGGCCGGGACCGCGATGCGAGCGGAAGTTGCGCACCATGCACGCGTTCTCCGCCACGATGGCATCGGCGTTGCTCTTGCGCACCGCCGCGAGCCATTCCTTCGGCCATCCGTTGACCTGGCGCAACACCGCGATGGCGGCATCGCGAGACTCTGCAAGGACCATGCCCTGCGCCGTGGCCTTCTCGAGAGTGATGGGCGAGAACTCGCGTCCGCATGCGCAAACGAGAGGATGCTTCGCCGTGGTCGTCGCGACGCTTGCGACGAGAGACTGCCCGAATGTCGACATGATGTCGCTCCCATAGGCTCCCGCGAAGGCTCGTGCGCGCACTGTGCACACACCTCCCCTTCGGTAATAGGAACATACCCTAGTCGATCATGGGTCCCAACCCCAGGATGCTTATGGACTATCGAGTGTCGTAGCAGAAAATCCCCCGCACAGGCCACGGGAGCCTCGCACCTACGTAACACACATCGTGTACCATGTGTGCAACACCCGATGGGTGGGCTAACGGTGGAGGACCGATGACTCAAGACGGCGTGGTCGAGATCCTTGGCGAGATCAGGGACATCCTGAGACAGATGGAAGTCAGGCTCCAGGACATCGAGGCATCTGCGGGGGCACAGGAAGTGAGCCTCGCCTCGCTCGTGAATACCAATCGTCTCGGCATCATGTTCAGTGGGTTCGCACTGGGTAACCGTCTCGCGGACCTGAAGCATGGGACTCCGGGGCTGAAGGAACAGGAGGAGTTCTGCCAGAAGGCATTCACGCTCGCGGCGACTGCGCTCGAGCGCGATTCGGGGGACAACGATGGGGAGATGATCGTTTGAGTACAAGGTTGGTGACCGAGACGGCCAGGTTCTACTTGGGAGAGTTGGCCGGTCGGGCGACTCTCGAGGAAGAGGCACTCACGAGCATCCTGTATGACATCGAGCAGGCCACGATGAAGTGGACGTGGCAGAACATCCGCGACACCATCCGTGCGCTGCGCGATTCTGGCGAACGGACGGACGCAGACATCATCGCCCTTCTTCTTGGAGAGAACGATGGCTGAGATGTTCGACAAGTGGGAGAAGGAATCGATGCTCTGCTCATGCAGCGTCGAGTCTCGATTCGAACTCGCGGCCCTGCTCGAAGAGGCACTCGTCGAACTCGATTGCGGGCAGGAGGATTTCCTGTCGAAGGCGATCATGTACCTGTGGCACGAGTACAACGTCAGCACCTCGTTCGCGTGCGACCAGTGGTTCGGCGTCAGCAGCATCGAGATGCTCGAGGACAAGCGGGGTCAGCCCGACATGTCCAGCAACATGTTCATCCAGTGTGACGAGGCAGAGATCGGGCTTGCCTGGACCGTCCTGTACTGGACCAAGCATGGGACCAAGCAGAACCAGGTGCTGGTGCATTGAGGCGGCTCTGGGCGCTGGTCGCAGTGTTGGCCCTGGCGTGGGCCGGGATGTTCCTCATCGGCTGGCTCTTCATGGGAGACGTATGGCAGATCTAGGTGGCAGTTGGACGACCAACTCGACGTTCGAGCTGGGGTACAACCAGTTCATCCCGTTCCGTGGTCGCGTGACGCGCAAGAGCAAGCGTGGGTCGAAGAAGTGTGTCGCCATCCGTGCGGGTACGTGGATCGGGCAGATCGCGTACTCCTACATCGCCTTCGACGGAGAGGAGATCCCGGCATCGGACGTGGCCGATGTATCCTTCTCCCAGTGAAAGGAGGTGCGTGATGGGCGTTCATTACGTCCCTTTTGCGGGTGGATCTACGTAGACGGGGTCAAGCACAAGTGTGTCGCCCTCAAGTTCGTCGAGCATGAGCATGGCAAGCAGCAGGACGACGACATGTACTTCGTCACCTGTCATGGCGCATGCGTAGAGTGCGATACGGTCGTATCGCTGCACTGGCCAAGCCCTGAAGACATCGAGGACTGCCTGGTTGAGCATCATCAGTGACTCGAAGAAGTTCGCCTTCATCCACATCCCGAAGAACGCCGGACATTCGGTCACATGGTGGCTACAGCCAAGGCTCGATGAGGGAGACATGGCCAGGCTCGAGTGGGAGACGCCAGACCCGATGGTCGGCTGGGGGCTGGAAAAGCACTCGCCGGCCATCGACTACATGGCGTGGATGGAAGCGACCGGTCGGGACTGGGACTCCTACAAGACCTTCGTCATCACGAGGCATCCAGAAGAGCGCGCCGTCGCCATCTACTGGGAGACGTGGCGCAACCGGCACAACCGAGATGATTGGTATTGGAGCCGAGCCGGTCGACGGTGGTGGATCGAGTTCGACAAGGCGGATGGGCCAGACGAGTTCATCGCCGCAGGGTTGCTTGATCCAGACAATCCGCTGAACATCCTCAAGACGCAGGAGTGGTTCAGCGTCGGCGTGTCGACCTATGTGCCCATCAGCGGCTTCGCTGACTTCCTCCCAGAGTGGCTTGGCGTCGAGGGCAGGCCGCACATCGCCCACGCCGGGAACTACCCGCAGGCCGAACTGTCCGAACGCTCGCGGGAGTACGTCGCCATGGCGTACGCCCCGGACTACGACTTCCCCTTCTAAGACAGCACCGCCGCCCCTGCCTGTTGTGTATCGCAGGGACGGCGGCTAGTCGCGGCTGTGCCATCGCGCTATGGCACATATGGTGTACACGTCGAACACGAACGTGTCAACAATATGAGACATTCGGACTCCAGACCCCGGATGTCAACTATATGTTACGTGTTGGCAAGCCCACTAGGATTCGAACCTAGATCTTCCGGGTTGGAGCCGGAAATCCTACCGTTGAACGACGGACTCACTGGTACCCTCGAGAGGATTCGAACCTCCACCCGAACGCTTAGGGGGCGCTTGCTCGTCCATTGAGCTTCGAGGGTATGGCGGAGCCTGCACGGACTCGAACCTGCACGGGTGTTACCCCTTCACTGTTTTCAAGACAGCTAACCGCACCTATGGGAGGCTCCGTATTGGCACCCCTACGGGGATTCGAACCCCGGTCGCCAGGCTGAGAACCTGGCATCCTAGACCACTAGACGATAGGGACACTGGCGGTGCTGAAGGGGATCGAACCCTCTCCAACTGTTAGACAGACAGACGTGCGGCCACTACACCACAGCACCGTGGCGGAAGGACAAGGGATCGAACCTTGGCAGGCTTTCACCTGACTGCCGGTTAGCAACCGGGTGCCTTACCTCTCGGCCAGCCTTCCGCGTATGTGGTAGCCCTCCCCGGATTCGAACCGGGATCCTTCCCGTCTTGAGCGGGACGCCTCTGCCAGTTGGGCTAGAGGGCTTTGGTGCCGCCAGTCCGATTTGCACGGACACTGACCGGGCTTCAACCGGGCGTGCTACTGCTGACACTACAGCGGCGTTGGTGGGGCAAGTGAGATTCGAACTCACACTGGGCGGATTCTGACTCCGCTTCCTCTACCAGTTGGGATACAGCCCCTTGGGGTAATCGCTGGGACTCGAACCCAGTTACCGGGAGTCACAATCCCGTGCCGCAACCCGTTTGGCTTCGACCACCATGGAGCCCCTGCTAGGAGTCGAACCTAGACCATCTGCTTACAAGGCAGACGCTCTTCCCAAGAACGAGGGCTTGGCACCGCGTGCCGGATTCGAACCGGCGTCGTCGGGATTGAAAGTCCCGCATCCTGGACCACTAGACGAACGCGACTTGGTACTCCTGGGAGGACTCGAACCCCCGGCGCGCTGGGTGTAAACCAGCCGTTCTAGCCGCTGAAACTACAGGAGTATGGAGCTCCAGCAGGGAGTCGAACCCTGAGATGCTGATTACGAAACAGCAGCCCGACCATCGGACAAGAGCTTGGCTGGCACGCCTGGATTCGAACCAGGCCCGGATGGTTAACAGCCAACCGTGCTACCGCTACACCACACGCCAGTGCATTTGGTAGGTCCGGAGGGAGTCGAACCCTCAATCCGCATGGGCAACAGCCTCTCAGACTGCCGTGTATACCATTCCACCACGGACCTATGGTTGCAGCCGGGGGAGTCGAACCCCAAGAGGAGGGGTATGAACCCTCCGTGGTACCCGGACCATAACGACTGCGATGGAGCCTCACCAGGGAGTCGAACCCTGCCTGCCTCAATACCAATGAGACGTGCTGCCGCAACACTTGAAAGGCGTTGGTACTGCGACTGGGAATCGAACCCAGACCTCCACCTTGGCAAGGTGGCATCCTGGCCGTTGAGACGACCGCAGTATGGAGAGTCCGGTGGGACTTGAACCCACAACTGAGAGGGTAAGAACCTCCCGGTTTACCGTTAGCCTACGGACCCTTGGTAGGGAGAGTGAGAGTCGAACTCACGACTACGTGCTTCCAAGGCACGTCGGTTGGCCGCTACCGTACCTCCCTATGGCACCCACTGAGGGAATCGAACCCCCGTTCTCTTGGTTCGAAGCCAAGCGCCTTCTCCACTAGACCAAGTGGGTGTGTGGAAGCCTCGGTGGGACTCGCACCCACTTCAGCCGGGTTGCAGCCGGCACCTTCGACTCTTCAGATCGAGGCTATGGTGGACCCCCAGGGACTCGAACCCTGACCTTCCTGCTTGCAAGGCAAGTGTGCTTCCGTTACAACCAGAGGCCCAAGATGTAACTCCACCAGTGGCGAGTTACGTATGTGGTACTCCGTGAGGGACTCGAACCCTCAACTTCTGCTTGGAAGGCAGACGTGTTAGCCGTTGGACACCAACGGAGTTTGGCACACCCCCAAGGATTCGAACCTCGATCTGATGGTTCAGAGCCACCTGTCCTGCCCTTGAACGAGGGGTGTGTGGCACCTACGGAAGGAATCGAACCTTCATCTGCGGCTTCGCAGTCCGTCACTCTCTCCATTGAGCTACGTAGGTATGGTGGGTGCAGAGGGATTTGAACCCCCACAGCCGTTAGACCACTGGTTTACAGCCAGCTCCCCTGACCCATGAGGTCTACACCCATCTGGTAGCCCACCTGAGAGTCGAACTCAGCGATACCACGTTATCAGCGTGGCCCCGTCAACCGGCTGGGTCGCGGGCTATGTTTCTCAGCCCCGAATTGTAGGAGCCGGTCCCAAAGGAGTCAATGGAACCGGCTCCCGCAGAGGAGGAGGAGATGAACCCCGTAAGGGAACTTCTCGTGACACGATAGTAACACGAGTGTCAACCCTTGTGTATCATGGGGAGAGAAAGGAGGTGTCGGTTGACACTTCGAGAACAAGACCCGGTCGTCGTCATCACGAAGGGTGACGAAGACGAGTCGGTATCGCTCGCGGGATCTCGCCAGGTCATCGGTATCGCTCGCGGGATGATGCCGCGAATCGGTGACAAGGTCGCATTCAAGAGCAAGCTGTGGGCAGTCACTGACATCGTGTGGCATACGACCGCGATGATGAACTACGAGCCGATCGCCACGGTCGCACTCGGACTGGTCATGGGCGAAGAGAAGGAAGAGGGTCCTGATGGCGCTGCGTGATCGACTCAGCGCATACATGCGAGATGGCAAGACGGTCCACTCCCTCCAGGCGACACTCCAGGGTGGTGAGGTCCGACTCCACGAGCCGAACGGGAGAGACTCCATGTATCGTCTCGAGGAACTGAACTCTGTCGGTGATGTGATGCGGACGTTCTACATCCACAAGGACGAGATCCAGGCCATCGTTCGCGACAAGGCCCCGAAGTCGAAGAAGTGAGCGGCGAGTACACCGAGCTCATCGGCCCTCTGTATGGGAGGGTCGGTGGGCTGCCGGTCATCGTCGTTGGGACGACCGTCATCGACGGCAAGTCCGAGTGGGTGTATATCGATGACGATGGCGTCGTCCACACATGCCAACTCCAGTCCCTCACCGTCGATCTCCGGTTCCGTGAAGATATGTGGCACGACGTCAGCCCGACGATCGTCCCACCCGGAGAATCAGACATTGAATAAGATGGACATCCTGACCGTGCGTGATTTTCGCGCACGGTTCTCTACTCTTACTGAGCCGGTACAAGTCATCCGTGCACGTGGCAAGGTAGAGATCCTTGGCACGTGGTATCCAGAAAGCGTGACTGACAGCACACCCGTGCGCTATCCTGACGACGCGAAGGCATCGCCGCCCGAACGGTCGGGTCATACGAAGCGTAGTTAGGCATGCCCTGACATGCAGTATTCGTACACTTCCAGCGTCCCATTCGAGACGACGCATCGTGCGTACTACCCAGGTCGATGCAACCTCAAGCATGGTCACAGGTTCGTCCTGAGCGCGACCGTGCGCTTTGACCAGATGGACAAGGGCATCCCGCGAGGGACGTTCTATATCGACGAGCGGCTGTCGGCTCTTGCCGAAGAGTTCGACCACCGCGACCTCGATGACCAGTTGCCGGTCCAGAGCGAGATGGGGTTCACCGTCGTCCAGTTGGCAGCGTACTTCTGGGAGCGGCTCGCTGGAGAGTTCAAGAACCTGTACGAGGTATCGGTCGACGATGGGTCAGGCGCATGCGGAACAGTGACGACAAGCTAGACGTCTTCATCGTCGCGGTCGGCTCTCTCGAGCCGAACCCGTGGAATCCGAACGAGATGGACGAGGCGACCTTCCAAGCGGAGGTCGCTTCCATCTCTGAGTTCGGGTTCATCGTCCCTGTCATCGCTCGCTCTGTCGGCAAGGGGCGTTGGCAGATCATCGACGGCTTCCATCGCTGGAAGGCAGCGAAGAGCCTTGGATTCGAAGAACTTCCCATCGTCCAGATCGACGTCGACGACGATGAGGCGAAGGAACTGACGATCATCCTGAACGAGACGCGGGGGCGGGCGAACCCAGAGAAGCTCGCCGTTCTTGTCAGGGATCTCGCGACTCGGCGCGACCGTGCACGACTCGACGACATCCTTCCGTTCAACAGGGGTTACCTTGACCAGATGCTCTCCGTCAGGAGCGATATCGACTGGTCGGAGCTCGAACAGCGCCGCTCGAATCTCGAGGAGCGCCGGGAGGATACAGAGAAGTGGGTCGAGAAGACGTACCGCATGCCCGCCGCCGCAGCGCTGGTTATCGACGAGGCTATCGAGAAGGTCAAGGAACTGGAGGACGTCCCACAGGACTGGCGGGCGCTGGAGATGATCGCAGCGGACTTCCTGGGGACCTAGTCATCCTTTGCTTCGACTGCGGGTTCTCGACTGACGATTTCATCGTCTTCAACATGCATCGGATGATCTGCGATGAGCGCACCACACAAGTATGACTACGACACCCTGGAGCGTGCGTACGTTCAGGGGTCGATGTCCATCAGGCAACTGTGCAAGGAACAGGGCATCGCCACGTTCAGCACGGTCGCCGCATATGCGCGCAGGAACAACTGGGACGAGAAGCGCGAGCGATTCCAAGACCGTCTCCGAGAGGCAGAGACGAAGGCAGTGGTCACCAAGCGGGCAGATGCGCTCGCTGCCTCTCTGGATGATTCCGTCAAGGTCGCCCACAAGGCTGTCTACCGATTCCTGGACTCTCTAGAGGACAGGTGGATCCAGCATCCGAACGGTGGTGAGCCTATCCTCATCCCGGCACAAGAGATCTCGGCACGAGAGTTCACCGAGATCGTCAAGACGCTTCAGTTGCTTGCTGGCCAGCCTACCTCGCGTGATGCGCATGTTGGTGTCAACATCACTGGCGAACTTGACGCCGGTCAAGTAAGCATGGAGTTCCTGCGTGACATCGCCAACATCGCCCGAGAACGAGGGGCTGGGACAGGAACAGTTGTCTCAAGCCCTCTCCCTCGCATTGAGGGGGCTCGCAAGGTCAACTGAGGGTACTGAGGGAGTAGAGGCATACGGTGAGTATGTCTTCGGGTATGAAGCCGCTGCCCACCACAAGGACATGCTCTCCTTCATCCTCGAAGCCCTGTTCACTCGCCAGAACAGCGTCCTTCTAGAGCCACGCGGAGCGGCCAAGACGACCTGGGCCAACACCATCCTCCTGTCGTGGCTGACGAGCATGTACCCCGACCTTCGTATCGGGCTCATCAGCAATACGGCCACGCAGGCCCTCGACTTCTCTCGAGCCATCCGGTTCACCCTCGAGTCGAACGAACGGCACCGAGAGATCTTCGGAAACTGTGTCTCCAAGGAAAAGTGGAGGGACATGGAATGGCTGCATCGCGATTCCAAGTGGCACGGTTCCAAGGACGTCACCGTCTTTGCGGCTGGTACTGGTGGACCCATCATCAGCAAGCGCTTCGACGTGCTGATCTGCGACGACATCCTGGACGAGGAGAACTCAGCGACCCCGGAAGCGAGAGAGAAGGTCGCGAACTGGTTCTACCGGACGCTGCTCCCGTGTCTGACACCTGACGGAGTCGTCATCGTCATCGGGACGAGGTGGGCCGAAGAGGATTTGTACGAACAGCTCTTCACGCCGGTAGAAGACGGCGGCAAGGGCTGGCGCATGAAGCGCGTGAAGGCTCTTGAGGAGGACGAAGAGGGCAACCTGACGTCCTACTGGCCCGAACACTGGCCGGTGGAGAAGTTGCTCGAGATGCGCATCGGGCTTGGCACGCCGATGTTCATGTGCGCCTATCAGAACGACATCAGCGGCATCATGGCCGGCGATGTCTTCCAGAAGCGGTTCTTCCAGTACTTCGACTCGATGGACCAAGTTCCAGAGGGGTCGACCATCATCATGGGAGTCGACCTGGCGTCATCCGAGAAGGAACGGGCCGACTACACGGCCAGGGTCACATCGGCGCGTGCGCCGAACGGTGACTTCTACGTCCTGACGTACTACCGAGATAAGCGAGAACACAGCCACGCTGAGTTCATCCGTGACGGATACAACGCCTTCGGAGCGTCGTTGGTCGTCTGTGAGAATCAGCAGTTCCAGTCAACGCTCATCCAGGAGGTGATGCGGGATTACCCGTACATCCCCATCGAAGGCAAGCCAGCAGACCGAGACAAGACGACTCGTGCACGCGCTGTAGCCGCGAAGTACGAGGCTCACAAGGTCTACCACCACAAGTCGCTTCAAGACACCGATTTCGAGCGCGAACTCCTGTCATTCCCGAAGGGGCATGACGATCTGGTGGACGCACTCGGATATAGCATGGATCTTGGCGGCGGCGGGATGATCTTCGGCTCACTCGACAGGAGGGGCAACCGTGGACGACGAAATGGATGACTTCACCGTCATGTTCCGCAATGGTCCACGCCAGGTCGCTCCACATGTCAAGGCGATGCTCGAAGATGCTGGCGTCATGACCATCCGCTACACCTACGAACAGGCGATCGCGATCGCGAATGAGACGTTCGTCGCTGACCACGTCTTCAACGTGCAGAGCGCCCTGCTTCAGGACCACTTCAAGGAATACGATTCATGAGGTATCGAGATCTACTCGACCCTGGGGCGAGCGGCGCTAAGGCAAGGTCGTCACTCCGGTCTACGCTGCCTGGGTTCACCCGAGCGCGTAAGACCGACCCTAACCGGGTGCCGAATATGGCCGCTGCGTCCATGACGATGACCCAGAACCAGATCGTCGGCAAGCCGAACGTCGGGATCTTCCGGAACTGGGCAGAACACTCCGAATGGGTCCGTGCGGCACTCAACATCCGACGCGACCAGGTGGCAGCCGCAGAATGGGTCGTCGAGCCCATGGACTGGGAGAAGCCATGGGACAAGGACTTGGCTGCCCAGATCACCATCCTGCTCAAGGAGCCGAATCCTATCTTCGAGGAGTGGCGTCCGTTCATCCAGGCCGTGACTGAGGACTTGCTGGTCCTCGATTCTGGTGTCATCGAGAAGGAACGCACCATCGGGGGCGATATCGCCTATCTGCATCCCGTCGATGGCGGGACGATCCGCGTGAACCGCTTCTGGAACGGCCCAGAGGACGACCCACGCTACTACTGGTTCCCAGACCACCAGATGAGGGCCACATTCCCGAACGAAGACCTCATCTACATGCAGGCGAACCCGATGACGTACCGGGTGGTCGGTTTGGCCCCCCTGGAGACGCTCCGACAGGTCATCGACGCCGAATTGAGCGGCCAGAACTACAACGCACGCCAAGTGAAGGCTCCAGCGCCTGATGGCATCCTCGATCTTGGCGAACAGGCGCGTTCTGACATGGTCGACGACTTCAAGCGCTACTGGAACGCAGAAGTGGCCGGTAGGGGCGCGATGGCGTTCATCGGCGGGACCAAGAACGCCAAGTTCATGCCATTCCGCTCGAATAACCGCGAGATGCAGTTCCTCGAGTGGCAGATGTACCTCGCACGCAAGATCGCAGCCGTCTTCGGCATGTCATTGCAGGACTTGGGCATCCCACTCGATACGAACCGTGCTACGGCCCAGGTCACGTCGGACCAGACCGACGACAGGGGCTTGCGTCCTCTCTTGGGCCTTGTACAGTCGTACATGACCCGAGAGGTCGTCCATGATCGCTCATTCGGTGGGCGAGACAACAACTTGGCCTTCAAGTTCACCTCTCTCAACCTTCGAGAGTCGATGAATCGGGCGAATGTCAACCGTAACGCGATGGCTGGCGCACCATGGGTGAAGCTGGATGAATCGCGGCGTGGAGAGGGGCGTGCGCCGGTCGGCGGCACGCTTGGCGACTCATTCTTGGCTGCGATCGGCGGTACCATCGTCCGATTCCAGACAGAAGAAGACATCCCAACGGCCCGAGAAGTCATCGAGGCCAAGAGCGCACCAGCTGCACCGCCGGAACCGAAGTAGGAGCGACATGGTTGCAACACTCACCGTTCGTGTGTACACGAGTACGAACGCGGGCACTGAGTCGAGCTCTGTCACTGGCATCGACTTGATCTCGGCTGACAACGACACGAACTCACTCGGCAATCGCCAGACGTACCCCATCACCGTGGGCACTAACTCATACGAGAAGTGGCTCAAGCTCAAGGTCGATGCTGCGCCAGACAACGCAGTCACCAACTTCCTTGCCTGGATGGACGGAGCCGTGGACTCATCCACGACGCTGTACGTCACAGGAGACTACGTGACCGGCACGACGCCGGTCGCCACCACATCCACGATCGCGACTGAAGACTTCACGAACTACACGAGCGGCAACAAGCTGACGTGGGACGCTGGTTCGTATTCAGCGACGAATGACACGACTGACTATCTCGTCCTCCAGCTTGCGGTAGACTCGGATGCGAATCCGGGCAACTGGACGCAGGAGACTGTCTCCTACTCGTACGACGAGACTTAGTCTGCGTGAAGAGGCCCCAAGCGTCCGGGGCCTCTTTACCTTTGTCCCGAAAGGGGGAGTAGTGGGCAAGCTTGCTGACGCGATCGCCTCATCTGTCGTCAAGAAGGGTCCCGTCTGTGATACGGGGAATCTCATCGACGTCATGGACCAGGAGGACGCAGCGGACCTTATCGCTGCACTCAAGGACAAGGGGATCGCAGCGACCATCATCCAGGCCAAGCTCGACGAGTTCGGCTATCAGGTAGGAGTGACGTCTCTCCGAAGGCATAGGAACCGTCTTCTTGGCAAGGGGGATGCCTGCTCATGCGACGTCGCCTGAAGGATGCCATCAATGAGGCACAGGCTGAGAGGGAGGGCCGTGACCCTCTCGTTCTAGAGCTCGAGCGGACAGCGCAGGAACTCTGGAACTCCGGGGTCGACTTCAGGGTCCAGAACGGACAGGTCTACCTTGGTGAGCGTGCCGCAGAACACGAGGCGACGATCGACCTCGGTACCACTAACAGGATGAAGTTGGGCATCGTCTCTGACACCCACTTCGGCTCTCGGTTCGAGCAGTTGTCTGCCCTCAAGGACTTCTACCGCATCGCGGAGGAAGAAGGGGTAGACGCATTCATCCACGCTGGTGACTTGGTGCAAGGAACGCCGAAGATGCACAGGGGGATGGAGCATGAGGTCCATCTGCACTCTGCTGACGGCCAGATCAACTACACCATCGACGTATACCCAGAGAGCGACATCCCGACGTACTTCATCACCGGGAATCACGACGACTCGTTCATCAACGAGTCTGGGACGAACCCGGTACGAGCAGTCACGAACGCTCGACCGGAGTTCCACTACGTGGGCCAGGATGCCTCGTATCTCAACATCGATGGGCTGCGCATCTACGTCGTCCACCCATCTGGTGGACTGAGTTACGCCAAGTCCTACCGACCGCAGAAGATCACCGAAGCCATCCCCATCGACAAGCGCACCCACATCGTCATCATCGGCCACTACCATACGTATGGCGTGTTCAAGGTGCAGGAGACGATCGCCGTGATGGAGCCCTGCTTCCAGGGCAGTTACCCATGGCTCATCCGCAAGGGCCTGTATCCGACCATCGGCGGCCATATCATGGACATCGAATACGACGACGACAGGATCACGAGGATCTCACACACGCTCGTCGACTATCCAGAGAAGGAAGACGACTTTGACACGCTCGCCAGTTCGCGCTGGCAGCGACCTGGGGCTGTGTAGACGACCGCTAAGTGTTCATTCTCAGACCGAGATTGAATGCTTACGGATACACGGAGTGCGACTCTCCGTCAGCTCCACCAGCATTCACCCAGCCCCGGAGGAAGCGCCCACCCCTCCGGGGCTTTCCTGTACTATCCGGCCATGTCACTCATCGTTGTCACGCCATCGCGTGGTCGACCACAGAAGGCTCTAGAGTCGTACGAGAAGTTCTTGGAGTACAAGAGCCTCGAGGACACGAAGATGGTGTTCGTCGTAGACAAGGACGACGATACGTTCGACGAGTACGTCAAGACCATGGTCCCGATCGTCTCGTATGACCACTCAGGCGGTGGGATGGGGCCACCCATGAACGCAGCCGCAGCCGACCTGGCTCCGATGTATGAAATCGTGGGGTTTCTCGGTGATGACCACCGATTTCGCACACGATATTTTGACGAGCAGATCGAGACGGCACTCGCGGGTGGTGGGTTCGCCTATGGCAACGACCTCGCACGCAAGGACATCCCGACACAGGTCTTCATCACCAGCGACATCATCCAGGCCCTCGGCTACTTCTGCCTTCCGGGTGCATACCACCTGTACCTTGACAACACGTGGGCTGACCTTGGGAATGGCGCTGAGTGCCTCTACTACCTCCCCGACACCATCATCGAGCATGCCCACGCGTTCTATGGCAAGGCGCAGATGGACGAGGGATACGAGCGCGTCAATCACCCGAGCATGTACCAGCATGACGCGCAGATCTACCGCAAGTGGGTAGAGTCAGGTCAACGGGAACGAGACATCGAAACAGTGAGGAAGTGCCTCTAATGGCGAAGATGACGGTAAGGCAGACCTTCGACGAGATCTACCGAGAGAATAGGTGGAACGGGACAGACTCAAGGTCGAACGGCCCAGGCGGGACCGTATACGCGAGGAGGTTCGTCGCCCCAGCCATCGCTGACCTCGTCAGCAACCTTGGCGTCACGTCCGTGCTTGATGTCGGGTGTGGAGAGACATACTGGCAGCCGGAACTCCCCGGTTACATCGGGATCGACGTCAGCAGTGTCGCCATCGAGGCAGCGAAGGAGCGTCATCCAGACTGGGACATCCGCCTCTGGTCCCCGAATGATGAGCTGCCGGTCGCGGAGTTCGTCATCCTGCGGCACGTCCTCCAGCACATGACTCCGAGTTCCGGAAAGACCCTCGTCGAGCGAATCAAGGACATGGGGGCTGCATATCTCGCGGCCACGACATACGACAACGGCGACAACGGGGCCGGGTTCGAGCGTCCGATCGTCGAGGGTGGTGGCTATTGGCCAGACCTTCGAGTCGAGCCATTCGGGCTGGGAGAGCCGTCCGTTTCCATCGAGGACGCAGCCAACCCCAGGCCGAAGCAGATGGGTGGTCGACTGGGCGTGTGGACCTTGCTGTGAACGTCCTTATCACCGGAGCCGCTGGGTTCCTCGGAAGGCACTTCACGAAGTTCCACATGGACAAGGGAGACAAGGTTCTAGCGGTCGATAACATGTCGAGTCCGTACGCCGTCTACGAGACGTGGGTCACGGAACTCGATGTCCGTGACCTCGTAGAGGAATACACCGCAGACGCGTTCGACCGCATCTACCACTTCGCGGCCCTCGTCGGTGGGCGAGAGAAGATCGAGATGGACCCGCTCTTCAATGCGGACTCGCTCGAGCTCGACTCCATCTTCTTCAGGTGGTGCGCCGCAGACCCTCCGATGGGTCCGGTCGTCTATCCGTCGTCATCGGCTGTCTACGGCGTCCGACACCAGGGCGTTGACGGTGAATCACTCGACGAGCATCTCTTTCACCCGTCTCAACTTCGCTGGGACTCCCCAGACGAGGTCTATGGGTTCGCGAAGATGGCGGGCGAGTTCTTGGCCATGAAGGCAGCGGGATACGGGGTGCACACACTGTGTATCCGTCCGTTCAGCGGCTACGGCGAAGACCAGAGCATGGAATACCCGTTCCCATCGATCGCACGACGCGTCAAGCGACGTGAGGACCCGTTGCTCATCTGGGGGCATGGCGAACAGGTCCGTGACTTCGTCCATGTCGACGATATCGTCGGGGCGACCGATGCGAGGCTCAATGGGACGCTTCGCGGGTATGACTCGATGAATATCGGCACTGGTATCGGCACGAACTTCCTCGACCTTGCGTCACAGATGGCATTCATCGCCGGATACGCCCCGAACATCGAAACGATGCCAGACAAGCCGATCGGCGTCCTTCACCGTGTCGCTGACGTGACCAACATGTTCGACTACTACATCCCACAGGTCACACTCGAGATGGGCATCAGGAGGGCCCTGGGTGAGTGAAACGAGCGGCTTTTCGCTCCCTCTAGAGGACGCGATCGAACTCTCAGGGCTTCCGTACCCACCATATGAGCCGCATCGCGATATCACGTTCGCCATCGTCGTCTGGAATGATGCGGGCCGGCTGGATGCTCTCTTGCGTCATGTAAGGCCACACTTCGAGACGCTGGCCGTCGTCGTCCAGGAATCGCCGGATGACACGCTCCAGGTCGCCCGAAACTTGGCCGATATCGTCATGATCGACAACTGGCGTGGATATGGCGACAAGTCCTTCGGGCCGATCCTCCTTCCGCAGATCTCTACGCGATGGACCTTCAAGTGTGATGCGGATGAGTGGCCCGACCAAGAGTTGCTCGATTCGCTCCATCTTGCGAGGTGGGATGCCCAGCGGAGGGGCATCAAGGGAGTGTGGGTGCGCTTCAGGTCGTGGATCGAGGACAACGAGTACGAGGAGCAGCACTCTCATCTTCGCCTCTTCGAAACAGAGGTCGGATGGCCAAGCACACTGCACTCGCGCCCACCGGTCGACAACGGCATCATCTGGACATCTGGCCACATCCACCACAGGCGTTCTCTTGACGAGATGATCCTCGACTACCTGAGTTACTACCGGGTGGGCAAGGGAAATGTCGGATGGGACGCCCACAACAAGTTGATGATGCGCTCCGCAACGAGTGGCGTTGCGAAGAGCAAGGGATGGTCGTACGTGAAGTCGTACGCATGGTGGCCAGATGTCTTGGCTATCGCGTACGATGGCGTGGACCCGGAGAACATGACCGGCTAGGATAACTGCTGGCCATAGTGGCCAGAAGGAGAACCAATGGCAACCGTTACCATCCGGTACGAGGATGACACCTCGAACCCAGTGGCGACCCTCACTGCCGTTCACATCAACGCCAACTCTGTCGACGGTGTGGATGAGACGACGAATGCAGAGGTTCGCTACTACCTGAGTGCAGAGTGCACTGGCCAGGACACCGCAAAGTCACCGCAGTTCAGCGGCGACTTCGAGTGGGACGGATGGGTCTTTCCCGCAGCGGGAAGCTGGACCCTCCATCTTCGCCAGGTATCTGATGACTCGTCAGTAGCCGACCTCGCAGTGACCGTGGACGCCGCTTAGGGATCACTCCCGGCTACAGGAGAAGAATGGGCGAACTCAACGTCCTCTCTCGGTCAGAACGACCGATCGGAACCATCGCTACCCTGTATCAGGGGATGGTCGCAGGCGAGACACTTGTTTCCTATATGCGGATGGACACCACGTTCGCCCGTGGGCGCGACCCCGACGTCTTGTACGTCAAGGGGTCGCAAGTCCCTGCCCAGCGTAATGCCGCAGTCCACCGGATGCGTGGCGACTGGCTCATCTTCATCGACTCCGATATGGAGTTCGAGCCCGACTCCGTCAAGCGCTTGGTAATCTCCTACGAGGTACTGAGGGCTAAGGTCGAAGGACCGGTCATCTTGGGTGGGTTGTGCGTTCGAAGGTATCCACCGTACCAGCCGACGATGTTCAGGGCGGTGGACATGAACGACGGCCCATTTCGCGTGATCGAGGAGTGGGGTGATGTTGACTACGTCGAGTGTGACGCGACGGGAATGGCGTTCGTCCTCATCGAGCGAGCTGCATTCGAGGCCATCATGGGTGGCCCGATGCCAGAACTCGAAGAGCGGACGCAGCTCCATCCTTGGCCCTACTTCGAGTGGATCGGTCAGATGGGCGAAGACCTTCGCTTCTGCCTCAAGGCCAGGGCCGCAGGAGTACGGGTCTTCGTCGACCCCTCCATCAGTATCGGTCACGTGAGCCAAGTGGTCGTCGACGTCAATGACTTCTGGCGACACATGGCGACCAGGGATGAGAAGTCGTTCTCTGACAACAAGACCGTGAACGACCACTTCGGCCTTCCAACGCTGACACGAGAGAAGGCTGTTGAACTCCTCGGTTGATATCCGCGATATCAAGTGGTCTGGTGACGCCCCTGTCTTCTTGGTCCATCGACGCTGGAGGAGGTGGCGTCGAAAGGAGACGTTCTTCAAGGAGGACGGCAAGCCATACAAGAAGTGGGTCGTCTACAAGAAGCTCCGCACCAACATCATCGACCTCAACGAGCGAGGATGGATCGACAGGCGTGGGTATCTGCTGAAGTTCAGCGGTGTCCTCATGCTCTGCGCCAAGGAGCGCATCAACACGACCGGTATCCGGCTCCCCTTGGCATCCGTATCTATCGGCCCTGGCGAGGTAGCGTTCTGCTATCGTCACGTCGTCAGCCTTGTCTATATCTCGAACGACGGTCCACAACAGCAAGTCCCGACATACGTTCTGGGCAAGGAAGGACCGCGAGGTAGGTATGGCGTGGCTGTCTTTCCTAATGGTATGGTTGTCCCGCTTTCCGACGTGGATCGGATTGGTGACGTCATCAACAAGGGTTACCTCTAGGAGAGGGCCTGGTTCTACAGCCTCCTAGGAGCTCAACCCGATGGCTATTGCCGACGATTTCGAGATCCAGGCCGATAAGGACATCCGGTACACGGGCTCGACTGCCAACTACACGGTTCTCGAGTTTCACCAGTGGCTCCAGGATGCTGCCGATGACGCGGCTGGAACTCCGGACGACTACATGGACATCACGAAGGCCACGCCTTCTGACAAGTCGTTCGACACCATCATCAACCTCATCAACGGGTACAACATCGACGACACCACTGCGCAGCATCTGTACAACGGCTCGATCATCCAGTACGGCGGTGACGAGATCTACGATGGCTTTGCGGTCGTTGCCCCTGCTGGTGTGTACGTGTACGCACTCCAGGATGGCGCAGTCGTGACCCCGAACTTCTGGACGACCGGACTCAACGCCGATGCTGGCGCTGGCCTCTCGCACCAGTTCATGCTCAAGGTGCGCACTGGTGGTCAGGACATCGATGGTCGACGCCTCATCTTCATGACCCGTGAGTTCAACTACACGTACCTCGAGTACACCGTGAACGGCTCTGCCCGTGGTGTGAACGTGGTGCCGTTCACCGGTTGGACCGACGACCTCTTCAACCAGACCGCTTCTGGCTCGATGACCTCGAGCCCGTACAGCGATGTCGCCCTTGACAACGTCGGCTACACGCCGCTGGACGTCAATGCCGACCTCGCCAACGAGTACTACTACGCCGAGTGGGACCTCAACGGAGCGTCCGTGCAGAACGGATACGAGCGCTGGAAGTACCTCACCCGACGTGGCGAGACGAACACTCTCTATGGCCTTCCTGGCGAAGTCTTCCGTGGCATCACCCATGAGATCACCGTAGACAACGGCAACGGTGGCACTTGGGTCGAGCCAGAGGAAGTGACGTGGGCCACTGGAACGGGCCAGTTGCTGGCGGTGAACAACACCACCGCTGCATCGGCCACGATGATGTGGATCCAACTCCTGACCGGTGTCGCTCCGACCGATGGCCAGACCATCAGCGGCGCGACTGCCACGAATGAGGTCAACGTGACGGTCGATACCGTCGCCGTGTCTGCTCCGTTCTGCGGAACCTCGACCGGCGCGAACATCATCGGTGCATATGGCTTCGGCATCCAGCCGACAGACATCGCTACATCCGATACCTTGACCGCCCTCGATGGCTTCCCGTACAGCCCACCGAACTATGTGACCTTCACCGTTGGTGGCTTGGCGACAGGCGAGGACTATGTCTTCGTGGCACCGCTTGGATACCGCTTCCAGTACGACAACGAGGGCGGCACTCCACCGTTCGTCGTTGGAGAGACTCTGACGTTCAGCACGCCAGCAACGGCTGTGGTGGCCCAGGTCATCGACTGGGGCGCATACGGTGAACTCACGACCGGCCCGATCCTGACTGGAACGCTCCCGTTGAACAACGACACGTTCACTGGTGGCACCAGCAACGCGACCGGCGACGTGAACGGTACGGTGGTACCGGACGCGAACCTCCGACAGTTGATCCTCAATACATCGCTCTCAGCGACCAACGAGACTGCTGTGGTGGTCACCACGTCCATCCCGACAGATACCCCGTCAAGCGGGACCATCCGCGTTCAGCGTGATAACGGTGTCTACTCGAGGATCCCGTACTCGTCATGGTCGAGCAGCACGTTCACCATCGGGTCAACGGACTTCTCGTCGAACAACGCGACTGCGCCGAGCAACGTGTTCATCTCCTACATCGACACGATCTGCGGGTCTGATGAGGAATCGTTCGTTGGCATCTATGCAGCCAACAGGAGCTTGTTCATCAGGGTTCGCGACGGAGGTGGGTCACCGATCAAGACCTTCGAGTCGACCGGTACTCTCACGAATGCCGGTGGTACAGCGACCGCCGTTCGAACTTCGGACGCCGCTTCGTAACGGGTGGGGGGGCGCAAGCCCCCCTCCTCCACCCTGGAGGTGCTGAATGGCAACCCCTACACTGACCCTGATCAACAACGGTGGTCTGACTGACGGCGTACTCAGTAACGCCGACACCAACACGGGGTGGACCGACCTCACCACCCCTGACCCGGACATCAAGGTCCAGGGAACGAACTCGGCCAGCGGTATCGGTCGTGCCAACAACGAAGACGAGTACTACGACAGCACGACCGCTCCAGTGACTGCTGCTGGCAAGGTGTGGCGTTGGTGGACTCAGAACGTCAACGTTCCGTATATGGGCACGCTCGCCGGGGCAGACCCGTACGAGATCCTGTTCTACGACGGAACGACGACGACCCGAAGGGCATATCTCGGCTCTGACACCTATGAGGGTGGATGGGTCTATGTCTTCCAGGACATGGACCTCGTGACTACCGGAAACGGGTGGACCAACAACATCACGCTGGCGAACGTCCGACGCTGGGGTCATACGACCGGCCACACGGTTAACGCCAAGAACGCCATCAACGTCTGGGGCGACGTGATGCGGTACATGGATGGGTACTACATCACTGGTGGCTCGTCCGGTGACAAGGTACTGCTCTCGAACGTATTCGCTGTCGACATGAGCAACACCTATGCCTATGGCATCGTCCAGCGAAGCCGTGGCGTGTACTTCGGTACTGGGACCATCCAGATCGGCAACGGCGCGACGACGACATACTTCGACATGACCGGCGAGGTGTTGCAGTTCGTCGATACGGTCGGCTACCTCCAAATCAGCGCTGGGCTCTACACCATCAGTGCGACAGGCTCTGGGTGTGACTGTGTCATCACCGGGTCCGTCATCCGTGGGCCATCTTCCGATGATTCCACTAGGGTCTACTTCGACTTCAGCGACACGAACCACGTGCTGACATTCACGAACAACCTCATCGTGAACGGAGGGACCGTCGAGTTCGCATCCGGACAGACCGCGACAGGCAATACCTTTGATGACTGCTTGCAGATCACTCATGGCGGCGCGAACATGAACAACTGCACCGTTCAGGGGTATGAGGGAAGTTCTGACACGGCTGCTGTCCTCTATGACGTCGCCGTAGACCCAGATGGAGAGATGGACGGCATGACGTTCATCAAGGGCACTGCGTCGACGCATGCCATCGAGTTCGGGTCTAACACGCCTGGCAGCATCACCCTTCGTAGCCAGACATACACCGGGTACAACGCCAGCAACGGGAATGCGGACAGCACGTTCTACAACGACACTGGCGGTGCGCTGACGATCAACATCGTCGGTGGAAGCGGCAACGTCACATACAAGAACGGCTCTGGAGCAAGCACGACCATCGTGCAGGACCCAGTCACGCTTACGGTGCATGTCCAGGACATCGATACGGGTGACCCCATCGAGGGAGCGAGGGTCTTCGTCCCCATCTCTGAGGGCGGGCACGGATGGCCATATCAGGCGAGCGTGAGCATCACGTCGTCAGGAACGACTGCGACCGTGTCGCACACGGCCCATGGAATGCTGTCGAACGACTACGTCTGGATCCAAGGCGTGAGCGAGGACTACTACAACGGGGTCCACCAGATCACCAAGACCGGCGACGACTCCTACACCTATGTGATGGCGTCGAGCTCGACATCTCCAGCCACAGGCACTCCCACGTCCACGTTCGTCGTCATCTGGGCGTTGACCGACGTGAATGGCGATGCGAGCAACTCGTACTCATACACTTCGGACCAGCCGATCGCTGGCAGGGTACGCTACTACCCAAGCCCATACACCGTTACCTACAAGACTTCACCGGTCACTGGCGCTATCGACTCCGAGAAGGGCCTGGACGTGACGGTGAACATGGTCCCTGACTGATGGCATACGTAGACTGGGGAGCTCGTGTCGTCTATATCGACAGGAGCGAGTTGACAGAGATCGTGGCCGATGATGTCTACGGTCTTGATACCACGTGGCTCTGGCAGACCATCCACGACCTCGAAGACGATGTAGAGGGCATGAACAACCCAGACATCATGCGCCACTCCCTGCCCTACACATTGTCTGGCGTGACATATGCGCGAGCCGTCGAGATCATCAACGGATACCGGGTCCAGTTCACCGGACCACCACCACCGAACGACTACTTCTCTGTCGTCCTGTCTGGCGGGAACAACAACGTGGCAGACGTGTTCATCCCGAACCCGGTGAGTGTCATCTCTAACAACTCTGCTGGACTCGCAGAGGCGACGGCCACCGACGCGGTATGGAACGAAGTCTTGGAGGGCGGGTACACAGCACGCGAACTCGTTCGCATCATGGCCTCTGCGCTCGCTGGGAAGTTGAGCGGGGCAGCATCAGCGAACGTGAAGATCCGCGACCTTGCTGACTCCAAGAACCGCATCGATGCCACGGTCGACCCGGATGGAAACCGCATCGCCGTAAGTATCGACGCTACGGAGTAGGGCTATGCCCTTCCCTCCGACCTACTTTCCAGTCACCTACTATGCGCCGGTCTATTGGCCACCCGGCGGTGAACTGGCCGGTATCTTCTCGATCGACGCCGTCATTAGGCGCACACTCGAGCACAGTTTCAGCACGGACGCTGTACTTGTAGACACGAAGTCTGGTACATTCCCGGCACAAGCCATCATCGAGAAGACGGTACAGGCGGGGTTTGTAGCGAATGCACTGCTCCGTGACACCCGAACGGGCGGGTTCGGCATTGATGCCGTCATCATCGATAACGCCTATCTCGAACTGGCATGGCGTGACGTCACCAACTACCTCAAGTGGACGGACCTGACGCCGTTCGTAGGCTGGACTGAGTCCTCTCGCTTCCTTGGCTGGGCAAACAGCACAGACTTCGCGGCCTGGGCGAAGTCGGAACGATTGCTTGGTTGGAGCGATTCCACGCGGTTCCTCGGATGGACAGACACAGGGATGCGCCTGTCCTGGAACGACACCACCTACCATCTCGATTGGAGTGACATCACGGCGTTCCTCAACTGGGCTGATACGACAAGCCGGATCGGATGGACGCAGACGGCACCCATCTTGGGGTGGACAAGGAGTGTGTACATGGGCGAGTTCGTGACCGGGGATACCGGACCGAAGCTCGAGGGCGTCATCCACAGGCTTGGTGCTGATCCAAGCACGACCGCAGAAGACCTGACCGATTGCACGGTCAAGTTCCAGATGCGCAAGGCGAATGACGTGAACTACACAGTCAATGCCGCTGCCACCATCGAGGATGCCATTGATGGTTCGGTGTCGTATTCGTGGGCTGCGAATGACCTCAACGAGCCGGGTACATATCAGGGACGATGGGAGATCACCTACGGAGAGCCACTCGCACTCCAGACGACGCTAGATGGCTCCGACGTCACGACCGTGTCGGTAGCAGAGCCTATCCCGAGCGTCGTTCCGGCTACCGGATACATCAGGATCGAGCGTGATAGCGGCGCAACGACACGACACGCGTACACATCGTGGAGTGGCAGCGACTTCATCATCGCTTCGACTGACTTCAGTTCTGATAACGCGACCGCAGCGAACGTCGTCGTGGCAGAGACGACCATCGTGACGACCGCATACCAGGACGTCATCGTCGTCAGGCAGTAACCCCTACCTCGGAGGGACGAGTGGCTAAGGTCTTCTGGCATGGAGATGCCGGATGTCATACGGGCTTTGGACGTGTGACGCACGCTATCGGTGAGCGTCTGGTCCGTGACTATGGTCACGAACTCCACGTGCTGGCTATCAACTTCCAGGGTGACGACTGGCCTGGGCAACTTGACCCGACCAAGAAGACGCCGCTGTGGCTGTACCGCACGAACACCAAGAAGGGTGACGACATCTACGGGATGACTCGCATGATCGAGATCATCCTGAAGGTCGAACCGGATGTGAATGTCCTCTACAACGACCCGCACATCCTGCTCCAGTACCTGTACAAGAACCCGTGGGATCCATACAACGGGCTTCTCAACTGGATCCCGAACATCACATACGTACCGTGTGACGGTACCAACCTCCCCCAGGAGTGGAAGACGCTCCAAGAGGTCACCAACATGGTGTCGTTCACACACTGGGGGCAGGAGTCCTACCCGAAGTCGAAGGTCGTCTACCACGGCGTCGACACCGACCAGTTCTGGCCGGTAAATGAGCGACCTATCACCGTTTCGAACGGAGAGGTACTGAGGACAAAGAAGGAGTGCAAGGAAGCCTTCGGGTTCCCCAAGGACTCGTTCTTGGTACTGCGGGTCGACAAGAACAGCGGTCGCAAGGACTTCCCGGCGACCATCCAGGCGTTGCAGCCGTTCATGAAGCGGCACTCGGACGTACACGTTCATCTCCACACGGAGAAGAGCGGTGGACTCTCAGGTGCCAACCTCGAGACACTCTTCGCACGCTACCCGGATATCGCACGAGAGCGCTGGCACACACCAGACGATTTCGATACCTACACCGGATGGCCGCAGGAGAACCTGAACGCGTTGTACAACGCAGCCGACGTCTTCATCTCCACGTCACGTGGGGAAGGCTTCGGACTCACGCTGGCAGAGGCGGCAGCATGTGCCGTGCCTGTCATCGCACAGAACGTATCCGCCATCCCCGAAGTAGTGGGGCCGGGTGCAGTACTTCTGGAACCACAGCGTCTTATCACCGTGCCTTCTGGTGAGGACATCTGGCTCGCGGACATCGACGCGTTCACCAACGCGCTCGAATACCTCTACGAGAGTGCCGGGGCTAGGCGTTCGCTGGGCGAAGCAGGAGTCGAACATGTCCGCAGGAGTTTCTCCTGGGACGTCGCCGCCGAACGTTTCGATAAGTTCATCACAGCCCTTGCGAACGACAAGCGACAGGAGCAAACATCAGATGACTGACATCGGGGGCATGACTGACCCGGTTGCCAAGTTCAACATGTTCTCCGGTGTCCTTAAGGCCGGTGGAGGCGACGGCGAGCCGATGACGCTCTCCGGAGTCGCCTCTTCGACGGTCGAAGACCTTCACGGAGATAAGATCCTCCGTAACGGCCTGAAGGACATGGAGAACCAGGTCGTAGGAATGACCATCTTCCGTAACCACTCCTACAGCGTCCCAGAGGACGTGATGGGGACTGCCACCGGGGGCAGGATCGTGAAGCGTGGCGAAGACAAGGACGGTAACGCCGTCTGGGACTTCGACATCGACATGGTCGTGAACACCGCGAATCCCAAGGCTATCGAGACTTGGGAAGCGATCAAGAAGGGCACCAAGCTTGGCTTCAGCATCGGCGCGAACATCCCCAACGGGGAGTTCGAAGTCGACCGGAAGACCGGTGCCAAGACCATCAAGCGCATCCAACTCCTCGAAACGAGCATCGTAGGCATCCCAGCGAACCCACGTTCGTGGATCGCCCGAGCAGTCGAGTTCATCGACGTGACGAACGCTCTGATCCCAGAGGAGGTCGAGGATGCTCCACCAGCCGACGATCGCGACCTCGAGGACATCGTCCTCAGTGAGGACGGAGACGAGGATGAGATTTGTCCTGACTGTGGCGAACGCCACTCGTCTGAGGACAAGTGCAGCACCCCACGTCGTCGGAAGGAAGACGCTCCTGCTGATGTGCAGGACGTTACAGAAGCAAGTTCTCCGTCAGACGCTGTTGATAGCGCACCTGACCCGGAGGTGGCTGACGCTACCGACCCGGAAGCGGGAGACACGCCCCTTGAAAGCGACTCTGTGACTGAGTCCTTCGAAGCAGATGACGAGGCAGAGCTCATGAGCTACCTGACCGAGTCTGTCGGTGACCTGGCCACTGTGGTCAAGGAGATCACCACTGCACGCGTAGAGCGTGCGGCTGCCAAGAAGGCGCAGGCAGAAGCCGAGCGGGAGCGTGACGAGGCGTACAAGATCGTGTACGAAGCCCTCGTCGAGGTTGGCGCTGCTGTCAACCAGATCAAGAACACACCACTGGGACGAAAGACCGCATTCCGTGCGGGCTTGAACCGTCTCGAGAACATCGAGCGGATCTACGGACCAGATATCGTCAAGATGATGGAGAACAACCACAATGAGTGACCTTGCTGAGATCAAGGGCCTCCTGGAGTCGATCCGGGGTGACCTTGACGCTCTGAACGGCGCTCCAGCACTTGAACTCGAAGCGGAGAAGGCCCTGAAGGTCGACCCGGCTCCCGCCGGTATCGCCCAGCAGGCAGTGGCTCCTCAGACTCAGCGCACCATCATGGGGCCTGCTGAGATGATGGCCATCCGCAAGGAGCTCAAGGGCATGGATGATGCCGAGCTCATGATGGCGTTCGCTATCCAGGCCAACAAGCCAACGGGTATCCCCCTTCAGGCATGGTTGGCTGCTGGTGGCGAGACGCGATCAGCCGCCTTTGACAAGGCGTACGACCAGGAGTTCAGCCCCGAAGTCCAGAAGCTGCTCGACACGAGCGGTGGATCTGCCCTCATCCGGCAGGACTTGGAGCCTGTCCTCTACGAACTCTTCATTCGAGAGTTCCCCGCTTTCGCACGGTTCCCGAAGGAGCCCGCTAATGGTCTGGTTCACACCTACCAGCAGCAGTTGACCTTCGGTTCTGCCCAGTTCATGGGTGAACTCGGAACCGTGACGGACGACAACAGCACGTACCAGCGCCAGACCACGAACATCGCGATCGTGGCGACTCGACGTGGTGTGTCTCTGAAGAACCAGTTCGCTGCTCTTCAGTCCGGTAGCGGGTTCAACCCCGAGAACCTCGAGCTTCGCGGTGGCCTTCGTTCCATCCAGAAGAAGATGCAGGACACCATCTTTGGTGGCCACAGCACCGACTCTGGTGGTACCGCCAACAACGAACTCGGCCTCTACGACGCCAACGGTTTCACGGGCCTTCGCGCCCTCCTGAACACTGGTGACTCGTTCGTCAAGAACGTCGACCCTGCGACCAGCCCTGACACGACCGGTTCTATCCGCCGTGCCGTGGCCAACGCTAGCGTGGACATCATGAACTACGGCCCTGGCCGTCCTCGCATGATCTACGCGAACCCTCTCGACGTCGAGACGTACAGCCAGCAGCAGGAAGCCAAGCAGCGATGGGTCGGCCCTTCAGCCGGCATCGTTCCTGGCACTGAGGCTATCGGCGTGATGACCCCGTTCGGGGCCATCGGCTTCGACCCGATCCCCGGCAACAGCATCGCTTCGTACACGTCGACCCAGTACAGCTCGAACACCGTTCGTGACATGTACCTCCTCGACGAGACGAGCATGAGCCTGCCGTGGCTGGGCAGCGAGGGTGTGACTACCATTGAGATCCCGATGGGCGTCTCAGGTCAGCTCACCCACCTGTTCATCTTCTTCGGGATGTGGGGACTCGCCCTCAAGGCACCGAAGTACAACAACAAGATCCGCGTCAAGGTCTAACAGCCTAGACAACGTCTTGTCTCCCTCCGGGGTCGCTGACCCGGCCCCGGAGGGTTTCTCAACCCTAGGAGAACCATGCTTCCGTACCTGACTCCCATGCGATATCGCGAGATGGGCTTCGGCACGGAGGACCAGGACGACGCCGAACTGCGGTCCATCATCCAGAGGGCTACCCTCAGTGTCGACCGGTACCTCGGTGTCCCGATGGTTCCACAGCGCTTCTCTTTCCGTGGCGGGACGATGGTTGGAGAAGAGCATGACTTCTATCAGGGCAACGGCGTCAACGAGGGTCCGACGTACCGCTTCTGGACGCGAGCGAAGCCGCTCAAGTCCGTGCAGCAACTCCGGATCTACGTGACCAACAGCCAGTACATCGACGTCGCGCCGGAAGACCTGTTCGTCGCCCACGACCACATCCAGGTCCTCACCATGAGCCTGAACTGGTCATACGGCATCTGGGGCGCATTCAACACGCCTCTCGTCGGCCTGGTCCAGCCGATCGCCAGGATCGACTACACCTACGGATACTCATTCACCACTGTCGACGAGTATTTGTCCAAGACGGACGGACTCACATGGAGGGCAGAAAACCAGTTCTGGGACGCATCGGCAGTTACCGTCAAGGTCAACGGCGTAGCCGTAACCACAGGATTCACGGTGAACAAGGAAGAAGGCATCGTCGTCTTCGGCGCAGCTCTTCCAGCAGGGTCGACGGTCCAGGCATCCTACGGCTATCCGCTCATCCCAGAGATCCCGCAGGCAGTCGGGATGTCGGTCGCTGACTTCATCGGGAACAAGCAACTCGTCGAGAAGGGCATGACCGGGGTCCAGAGCCTGCGCGTCGGTGACATCGCTATCGAGCGACCACGCCCACGGGCTGAGTCGTCGAACATCTCGATGGACCTCCCAGACTCAGCGAAGCAACTCCTTCGCGGGCTCGAGTTCTGGACAGTGCGATGACACAACTGCTGACCGACTCGCAGATGAACGCCATCCGCAAGATCGGAGAATCTGCGATGACGAAGACTGTCACGATCCGTAAGGTCGGACGAACATACTCTGCCGACTCAGGGAACCCGTTCGGTGATGACGATCTGACGGTCGCTCCATCGTACGAGGATACGGTCACCAAGGCGTGGATCATCTCCGTCATGGGCCGGTCATTCGATGTCGACGGTGGTCGAAGCGTGGCGGTCCACGACCTCACCATGCGAGTCCCCATCGGGACGGATATCGAACACAGGGACATCGTCATCATCGACGGCGTCGAATGGGTCTGCACAGAGGCGAACCCTGAAGACACGTGGAACGAGTGGGTAGAGGCGTACCTCAAGCGAGTGGCCTAGATGCCTGCCGCACCCAAGACGACGGTCGCACAACTCTTCAACCTCCCAAAGACGCTCGAGATCATCGAATCACGAGCGCTGGTAGGGCTCCAGGATGCAGGGGAGTTCACGCTTGGGCGTGCCAAGCAGCATGCTCCCGTCCGAGAACTCTACGGTCGCCAAAAGGGCCGCAGGCAGAGTTTCTCCAGGTCATGGAAGACGATTCGAACGCCAGAGAGGTATCAGGCGTTCATGTCCAGCAAGGCGAAGTCTCGTCGCATGAATGTCTCCAAGGACTCATCGGAGTCATTCTTGGGCGAGCGGATGATGGCAGAGCAGTCTGGCGGCATCCGTCGTGGTTCGAAGTTCATGGGTCGGTCCGGGTCATTTCGTGGGACGAGGGGATCACTCTTCCCGGTGATGAGGTCCAAGGCTGGAACGGTCACTGGGGACTTTCGCTCCATCGGGAACTTCATGCGCTCAGGAGAGGCGTGGCGCAAGCAAGGGACTCGACCGGACGAACTCCTCGTCCAGCGTCGTGGGGCGCGATATGCGCGAACGTCTTCCGGCTCGACGCCGGGTGGCACTGACCGAGTCAAGCGTGACATCGGTCGAAACAAGATCAGTTCTCGAGGTAGGTACGAGGTCAAGAAGGCCGTACGAGAGAAGATGGGCGGTGCGCCAGTGTTCGCACTTGGCAAGACCACCCGCATCAGGAGTGCGCTCTTCCAGGGACGAGTCGGTGGACGTCTTCGCGGTGAGATCAGGCTCACGCCGATCACGCACAAGGGTGGCGTGTACTGGATCTACGTCGAGTCACCGACAGAATATGCGCGTCACATGGAGTTCGGGACGCGACACAACAGGCCGTTCCCATATCTGCGGCCAGCACTATATGAGGCGAGGTCGGTCCTCGTCGCAGAGGTCAGGCGTCGAGTAGGCACGAAGAAGTGGAAGGTACCGTTCACGGGTACCTCTCAACTCAACAAGCCTTTCGATTACTCGAGGGGTGCACCTGAAGACAAGAACACGGCGATCGACTTCTCTGATCGTGGAGAAGAAGTACCGACCGGTCCTTCTGCACCAAGTGTGACCCTTGGAGAAGCGTACTCGAGCGGAGGGTACTAGTGGCATACCTGACTTCTCAGAACATCTGGCGAGCCGTAGTAGCCGCACTACGTGCTGATAATGGCCTCAAGACCGCACTTACAGGCGGTTTGCATGAGGGGCTCGCCCCCGAAGCGGTTCCATATCCCCACCTCGTGTGGACGGCGGTCGTACCGGGAGTCAAGGAAGACACCTGGACATCCCGCATGTACGTAGCGCTGGCGGATGTGGTCGTCGTTTCGAGAAACTCGGTCGAGGCCAGTAACCTCGACCAGTCCGTGAGCGATGTACTCGATGGAGTGCAACTGAGCGTGAGCGGACATACTTCCCTTATCTGCCATCGTGTATCGGACATTCGGATGTCCGAAGACGACGAAGAGGGGCGAAAGATCTACCGAATCGGCGGTTCGTACGAGATCTGGACGAACCAAACCTCTTCGTAAGGATGGTGAACGATAGATGGCTGCCAACGACGGCCTCAAGCTTCATGGAAAGAATGGAGCGATCTACGTCAACGGGCTCAAGGGCTTCGGACAGAAGGTAGCGGTCAAGTCCCAGTGGGACCTGAACCTCTCCCGTGACTATGTCGAAGTCACAACGTTCGGTGACACCAACAAGGAGTACCTCGCTGGGCTCAAGGACATCAGCGGCTCCTTCAACGGACTCCTCGACGTGTCTGGTGACCTCATGGTCAACAACACCAGCCTCGATGACATCCCTCTGTACCTGTACGCTGACGACGGCTCAAGCGCTGTCCTCATCGCGCATGGTCCTGCTCTCATCGACACGAGCATCACCGCTTCGAACACCGATGCTATCCGCGTGAGCGGTAACTTCCGTGCTTCTGGCGAGTGGACCGTGTTCCAGACGGGCTCACTCACCTAGTAGGTGAAGCAAGTTCCCTGTAGGATGTGCAGCGTCTAAGCGCTGCACTCCTACGGGGACCAATGCCTTTCTTTCGAAACATCTCCGGTAAGGACGGAGAAATCCGCATCTCCAGCCTGGGTGTGCTTGTCGGCACATTCAAGACCTGGAATCTCACGCGGCGACCAGACGACGGCCCAGGAGCGGGCTTGTACGATCTGTTCGCCGTGTTTTCGTATTTCAACCCCCACATGTGGGAGGAAGAGGACTACGAGAAGGTCATCACCGTCCGTCTTGGAAAGGACGAGTTCATCGTCGCCCAAGACCATGATTCTTTCGGCACAGCAGTCGACGGTCGCCGTTCCATCCGTATCGAGGGAGTAACTCTCAAGAATGCCTAAGCATCCAGCCGCCCCAGCCATCGAGTCGCTCGACGGCCAGTTCCAGGTCCGTTCGGTCAGCATCCGTGGGACCAAGTATGTCCTCCGTGAACTCACGGCGTCCGACTACGAGAAGATCCTCAAGCTTGCCCGAGAGGACAAGGATGACCCGGATGACACGCTCTTCCGTCTCATGCTTGACAAGTCCCTTCAGGAGCCGAAGATCGGTGTAGACAAGCTCTACAACGGCCCGTTCACCGTCGTGCAGCGACTCATCTCACTCCTCCGAGACATGCACTTCAACCCCGCCGACATCGACGAGGGAGAAGACGACGAAGAGACTGACGACGAGAACGTCATGGGGGAAGCACAGGGCTGACCTGGACTTTCCAGGACATGTGCGGTCGGATCGCACATGAATGGCCCGGATATTCGGTCGCGGATGTAGCACGACTTCCGTACACTCACTATCGTGCACTGAGAGCGCTCTTGATCCGATACATGATCGCTCAGAAGCAGCCTAACGTTCACGCGGGGCCTAGGGGTGAGAATGTCCGCGTCCTCGACGTAGACAAGCACCTTGGTATCTCAGATGGCTGAACGAAGCACAATCGATACCATCAAGGTCGGACTCGGCCTTGACGTAAACCAGGCCCGCAAGGACGTTCGTTCTATCGGCGGCGAGATCGTCAAGACGATGAATCTCGAGCCTCGTCTCAGGACGCCAGCGGCGACCGAGATCACGAAGTGGATGGACAACCTCAACACGAAGTTGGCGTCCGCGACGACCGGTTCCGGTGGAAAGAAGACCGTCAATGTTCCCATCTCGTTCGATGGGAACAAGGCCGTACAGGACTTCAAGGCTGTCCTCGATGCCGTAAGGGCAGAGGTCAAGCCTATCGTCGTCCCTGTTCACTATGTCCGTCACAGTGACCCGAACCCACCACCCGGTGGTGGTGGTGGATACATGGGCGGCGGTGGTGGTGGCGGCGGCGGCGGCGGTCCTGCTCCATCGGCACCACCGACTCGACCACGTCGCACTGTCCGTGTCGGTGGACGAGTCACTACGAACCAGCAGCGTCAGGCCGCTCAGGGGGCTCCACGCAATGTCGCTGGGGTCCAGCAGCCTGGTGCATCATTCGGACAGAGCCTTGGCGCTGGTGAGGAACGAGCCGCCGCTGGTGGAGCGAATGTCGGATTCGGTGGCGGTCTTGTCGCGCCCGGTGGAGGTTCTACCTTCGGCTCTGGGCTCCAGGGACCAGAAGAGCATGTCAACTATGCCGTCGTTGGCGGCAGGGTTGTTGGTGGTGGGGTCCGAGACATCGACCCACAGCACGACCCTCGTCGAACTCGCTCTCAGGCACCTCGTATGCGTGGTGGTTCGCTGGCATCCGAGCGAGCCGCCATCACTCCGCAGCAAGAGGACCGCAACCGTAGGCTTGGGGCTCGAGTCCAGCGTGTCCTGACGAAGCGACGGGCACAGGAGTCGCTCGCTGCCCAGCGCGAGCGTATGTCGCATCCTACGTCTCAATTCGTCGAGAAGTTGACCTCGGCGCTCCAGGGCGGCGACCCATCAACGCTCTTTGAAAGCACCGGCCCAGAGGCCGGTCTTGCTGATGCGTTCGTCTCGCTCAAGGACGCGATGGCTGGCGACCCGAATGATGAGTTCTACGGGAAGAACATCCGACAGGCCCTCACGCCGTTCAGGGAAGCGTATCTCAAGACCATCTCTGATACCCCGACGCGGAAGGGTCGAAAGAGCCCACGTCAGCTCGCTGCTATCCGCTATGGGCAGTTGGTATCTGGCAAGAAGCCACGCGGTGAACTCACCGAAAGCGGTGGGGCTTCCTTCGAACTGCTCATCTCGTCGATGTTCGACGCTTCTCATGTCGTCCCAGAGTTCAAGAAGGCCGGCGGCGCAGCAGTGGCATCTGGTGGTGCCGCCACGACTGCCAGCCCACGCCTCGCAACCAAGATCAACGAACTGCGAAGGCAGCGCCCATCAGAGGCGACATATGCGCTTGCCCGAGAGGGTGACGCTGAAGCGCAGGCTGAGATCAAGGCGTGGGGTAAGACACAGCAGCAGATCGCCACGCTGGCCGGGATCACCCCAGAGAGTGAAAAGGCTCCTACCCCCGAGCCAAGGTCGTTCGCTGAACTCGCAGAGGCGAAGAGGGATCGACTGGCAAGGGAACGTCGTGCCGCATCCCGAAGGCGTGCAGCGCCGATCTGGTACGGAGATAAGTCATCTCCTGGGCCGATGCTCGCTGGTCCAGAGTCGTATACCGTAGACCCGTCATCCCTGAATGCGATCTTCAACATCGCTACTCGTCAGCCTACACGCTCGCCATTCTCGCGACCACCGACATGGTGGGAGGGACGAGATTCTGGCGGGCTCATGCGTCGACTCGCTGGAGCGAAGATCCAGTCCGCATATGACCGTGGTGACTTCGAGGAGGGCCAGCGTCTCCAGAGGGAACTCGAGGGCAATCTCGGAGGTTGGGGGCAGGCCACTCATCCATCGACACTCGGCATGCTCGCCCAGGTCGCAGAGGAAGCTGTCGGCATCACGCGTGTCGGTGAAGAGGGACCGGAGTACATCGTCCACCGCGAGGGCAAGTCGCCATTCGTCGTTCCAAGCGACCACCGCAACGAGTTCATGCGCAGGCTTACTGAGAAGAGCCTTACTGCGAAGGACTTGACCAGTAGGGCTGGAGGTGGCCAGTTCGAAGAGTTCGAGAGCCCATATCCCGGTGCTGGTCGGCAGCTTAGGGCTCGCCCTGGCTCTAGGGCACGCCAGGCCATGTACGGCGACCGTATGTACTTCCAGGACATCGGATATGACAGGGGCCAGCCTGCATTCGGTTCATATCAGGAAGGTCGCGACCCGAAGGTCCATGTATCAGCGACGTCTGAAGAGGCGCTCAGGACCCTCGAGGCTGTCAACAAGGTAGCCGAAGAGATGGGCGTGGCGTTCAAGTTCGTCTTCAGGCTCGACGAACTGAAGCGCGCTCGACTCGTGGATAGTGGTCCGTGGGGGATGCGTCCAGACCCGAACGTGGGAACGTTCGGGCCTGGTGGGGCACAGCAGGGCAAGTTCATCACCGCATACCCACGCCCAGAGCAGGCCAAGGAGTTCACTGAGGCTGTCTATCAGGCGCTCAAGTCTGCTGGAGTCGGCGCTGACGCTGCTGTCGCTCCATCTGAGATTCGCTACGCAGACGACGCTCCTATCACGCACCGCTCTTCTGGCGGCGACCGATACGGGGCCGAAGGCGGATACACGGCTAGCGGCGAAGGCAGGGACCGCATCGGTCGGCGTCAAACGACACGCCGCCGACGACGACGTCGCGGCTATGGCGGTGGCGTAGACCTTCCGGGTGGCGGGTACTTCGACCCGATGACCGGGGAATACAGGGTCGGTGCCAATGGGCCAGCGATGCTCGACCCTGGTGCTAACCAGGACCCATACGAGGGTCCGACCGTCCCACAGGTCGAAGACATCGACGACGGCAACTACCCTGGTGGTGGTGACGCCGGCTGGGAGTGGGACCCACAGGAGGGCGGCGGCGGCGAAGGCCCGCCAGACGACGGCGGCTGGACCCGTGACTACGCTGGCAAGTGGTGGCCACCCGGCGAGCAGCCAACCAACCGTGACGTTGGGCCTGCTGGCCTGCGCCCTGTAGGCGTGGGTGGACCTTGGGAAGCCGGTCGAGCAACGTTGGCGGCGAAGGCGAACGCTACTGGCTCTGCTATGAGCATGAGCGTCCAGCGTGTCCACGTCGTCAACTTCAGCGACCTCGTCAGCCTCATGGGCAGCGAAGGTGCGTTCTCACCGCCAACACGTGAGCCTGCTCGCGGCAGGGGCCGAAGGCTTTCAGTGGCCGAAGACGCAGTCGACGTCGACGTCAGCGGTGCTGGCGGTGGCGGTGGCGGCGGTACAAGGCAGGGTCTTGGACAAACCACCACGCGTTCTGGCGGTACTCGACTGTCTGACCTCGAAGCCCGAACCGCTTCCAGGGTCAGCGCAGAAGAGCAGATGTCGTCGTTCGCAGAGCGACTCGACAAGGTCGGCATCGATATCTCAGACGCTCTCCAGCAGTCTCCTGTTCGCGCCCTGTCCGTGTCTATCGGACAGATCGCCCAGCAGATGATCGGTGGACGCTCCGGTATCCAGGAACGCGCACGCCTTGCTGGTGCTGCTCGCCAGAGCGCCGCACAGTCTGCTGTCCAGATGCGCAACCTCATCGACAAGCAGGCCCAGGCAGAGTTCATGCTCCAGACCGAAGGCCCAGCGAGGTTCGGGATCTCTGGTCTTGATGAAGTCCAGAACCTTCCAGAAGAGCAGCAGAAGGAAGCGACCAAGTACTTCCAGGACGCTGCCGCATCGTTCGACGAGGCGACTCGTGCCATCGAGGGTGGTCCGAACTTCCGTGGGCAGAGGTCGGTGCAGGAAGAGCGCACGGCATTGGCAGAGGCGTTCGCTCGTGGTGGGACGGTACGCGCCAAGCAACTGAGTGAGGAGCAGCGACGGGCCTACGGTGTTAGTCAGACCGCTGGAGACGAGGAAGAGGTCCAGATCTCCGGAATCATGACACGCGGCCAGCAGCTCAAGACGCAGGCTGTCGGAGTCGGCGGTATCGTCGGCGGCACCATGCTCTTCACCGCAGCGATGACCGCTGCGAACGTGGCCATGCAGTCATTCTCGACCGTTGCGAAGGATGGCGTCGACGCGCTTACTGGATTCTCGTTCACAGCCCGAAGGGTTATGGACGAGATGTCGAGGTCGTATAGCGGGCAGGGCACCCGAGCCGAAGAGGTCACCGCAGAGCGAGCGGCTGCGCTTGGTATCTCCTCTGGTTTCAACTTGGGCAACATCGGTGAGATGGCGCAGCGGCGTGCTGGAGTCGAGAACCAGCTCCAGGCGATGGAGATGTCACGTGCGCAGCGATTCTACGAGCAGAACGCTGGACAGGGACTGACGACTGGATTTGGAAACGGGATCTTCGGAACGTTCCTCAACCAGACTCCCGCAGCCGTCGAGACGATGGCTGGCCAACTGGAAGCCCCACGGGACTACTACGACGTCAGGGAGCGTGTCCGAGCAGAGATGCCGAACCCAGAGGCATCTAACCAGTTGGCTGGTGCCCAGGACTTTGCAGAATGGGTTGCTGGCGGTGGCCCGCTCAACAGCCAGCCACTCGAGAAGCGCACAGCAGAGCGCGACCGCATCGAGGCACAGCGAGAGGCCGAGACACAGAGGCGTCTCGGAATGGAAGACGAACGACTCGCAGTGGTCAACATGGGGATCGCCAAGGAGTGGACCGACACTGTCCGTCGATTCGAGAAGTTCGTTGGTCAAGTAGAGACTGGCGAGTTCACAACCAATGCCACCCAAGAGGACATCGACACTTGGGTAGCTGCGCTGAAGAAGGCCGGCGTATCCGATTCGGCAGCAGACGAGTGGGGTAACAAGCGCGTTATCGGACGCACCCGCACTGGCGAGGTGATGACCGACAAGCAGGACATCCTTCGTATCCTCGACGCGTTCACCAAGGGACGAACCATTCCCGATGCACAGGGACTGTTGAAGTCTCAGCAGCAGGGCATCGAAGCGCAGATGGCGAACATCACTCGCCAGGCTGGCTTCCAGCGTCAGTTGACTGGTGCGAACTTCTACCGCTCTACCCTTACGCAGCCGTTCCTTGGCTCCGATGTCAGCCCGATGGCTGGTGTCACCGCACCCGGCGTAAGCGGTGGCCCTGCGGCTAAGTACGGTTCTTCGATCCGAGAGACTCGTGCCGAACTCGAGAAGATCCAGGAGATGGGACGCCAGAACTTCCTCGACCTGTTCCCGCCCGAGAGGCGTGAAGGCGTGCAGAAGATGGCCGACACCATCGGAACGCTTGGGCAGGAGATCCTTGACCTCCAGCGAACGTCTGAGGATCTTCAGTTGGGCATGGAGCAGGAGCAGTACAACGAGCAGTTGTACCAGTCCAAGAGGACGCTCTCAGACCTCGTCGGACTGTCTGGGCAGCAGGCAGACTCAGTAGCCGGTCAGACCATCCAGGCGTCTCGACTTGGGCAGTTGCAGCGTGCACAGATGATGGACGCACGCGAACTGTCGCGCATCCAGTTGGCTCGCTCGCAGCGTGAACTCAACCTCCAGTTGGCACTCTCTCGACTCCAGGCACCCGGAGAGACTCCTGAAGAGCGCGCCGTTCGTCGACGCGAAGCGATGCTCAAGGCTCGCGAGCAGCAGGCAGAACTTGACATCGGCAAGCGAAGCACGACTCGCGGTTGGCAGATCGAGGATATCGGCATCGGTCGCAGCCTTCGTGATGCTGGAAAGCAGCTCGAACTGATGATGAAGCAGCGAGAGGTGACCATCGAGGTTCGAGGCATCCAGAAGCTCGTCGAGGGCAAGCAGCAGTTGATGTCTGTAAAGGATGCGTACCTTGGCGTGGCGCAGCAGGCGGCTACAGAACTCCAGGGCTTGGAACTCTCGCTCATCACCGAGCTCGAGAAGGTACTTGGTACTGACGGTAGCATCCCAGAAGAGGTCGACAAGTTCCTCGGAAGCATGCAGGAGAAGTACCAGGTCTTCTGGAACGACCTGTTCGACGTGAACAACGGTGGCGAGGTCGCTATCTTCGGGGCCGGCGGTCCGAACATCTTCCCCGGAGCGAACGTCACGTTCCACATCGAAGGCACCAATCTCAAGCCGCAGGAGATCGCCAACGAGGTGGCTAAGATCCTCCATGAAAGGTACAGGATCGCCAACGGTACGACCGGCGCGATCTGATGGCTGTCATCGTCATCCGTTACGACGGGGTCAACATCAGCAATGACGTGATGTTCAGGGAGACGACATTCTCGTCTCAGGCAGATGGCATCCCAGGACAGTGCAGCGTCGTCATCAACAACCAGAACCAGCAGTGGGACACGGGCGACTTCGTCTCAGGGAAGACGCTCGAACTGCTCGTCGACGGCGTCCGCATGTGGGACGGTTGGGTGTTCAACGTCAACCGGTCATGGCCGTTCCCTGCGCTCGATACGCGAACACCGGCCTCCATCCCGACGCGCTGGACGCTCCAGGGCCTCGACAGGAACTATCTGCTACAGAAGCGCGTCCTGTACCGCCAGGACGACCCTGATGACCCTCGTGGCTTCAAGATCTGGCCACAGGGGACCCCAGACAAGAAGGCGCTCAACTATGTCCTCAACAACTACGTCGACCTGTCTGGGGACAACCTGAAGTTCGACATTCGCGAGATCGACACTCCCGGTCCATACGAGGACTTCACGCTTGGATACGTCGGCGCACCACTTGGTGTTGCGTTCGAAGACTGCGCGAAGATGACCGGTGGCGTGTTCTTCATCTCTCCGAAGCGCGTTCTCACCTACCTCTCAGACCTTATCCCCACGAAGAGCTGGGGCCTGTCTGATGTACCAACCGGCAATGACGTTGGGTACCGAGAGGTCAAGGCGACACTCGACTTCTCACTGGCGGCGAACGAAGCGAAGGTGTGGGGAGCCGGAAAGGGAGACGCAAACCCGGTATTCGCGAACGTGCGAAACAGCGACTCGGTAGCGAAGTACGGCCTGTGGCAGTGGGGCGACCTCTTCTTGGGCGCATACAAGCAGCAGACCGTCAATCGACGCGCCAGGACGTACATCTATGGCTCGCCATCCCACCGAAGGGGACATGATGAGCCGGTCCCGATGGTCGAATGTGCTGTCTTCAACACCAGCCTTCACGCTGGGGACGTCGTCAACTTCACGATGGAGTCGTTCGACTACAGCGAAGTCCTCCCCATCCGCCAGTGTTCCATCACGTTCCCGACCCCGAATGACATCCGGCAGGACTTGGTCCTGTCGTTGAATGTCGACCATCCGTTCACTGCGCCAGACCTGTGGAAGACAGACTGGGACTACCGCAAGACCAAGTCCAAGACAGGCGGCGGCGAAGACGTATCCCCACCACAGGATCCGCTTGGTTCGCTTATCGACGACTTCACCTCCGCGACATTCGGTGATGGCTACGTCGATAGCCAGTACGTGACATACCAGGATGTCGTTCCGTCACAGACAGGACAGTGGACCGTCACCATCGATGAAGGGCAGGCTGGCGACTATGTCGTCATCGGCCTTGCCACGAGCATGGCGTATGTCGACCCAGACGAGCCGCCAACAGGGTGGACATACGGAGGAAGCGAGTTCAACTTCACAGAGGGCATCGGGTCTGGTTGGGCTTTCTACACCCGTCAGTTGGATGGCACCGAGAACAACGAGGTCACATTCGACTGGCAGTTCGTCGGTGATGCCGAGTACATCGTGCAACTCGGAGCCATCATCTATGGCGTCAGGAATGCCTCATCGATGGAGGTCCAGTCGACCGGAAGCACGTCCGTTACGTGGACGTGGGGTACCGATGCCGCGATCCTGCTGATCAACGGATTCGGACCGGTCGGTGCATCAGACGAGATCATCAGGGCCACGCTCCCAGACTATCCAAGTGAGACTGTCGTCTTCAGTCGCGACTACGACGCAGCCAGCCCGTACTACACCGGAAGTACGACGACCTTCGCGGTCATCTTCCAGATCCCAGACTACGAAGCACAGACCGACGAGATCTTGGTGACTCCAGGCCAAGATGTGACAGACGCACCATGGCCGGGTGGCAACTACTACATGGACACGAATCTCTGGAACGCAGAGAACAAGATCGGCATCTCTGATGCCACCGGTCCGGTCGTCAGCTCGTTCGACTACGCGAACAGCATGTGGAAGACGAACCTCTCGAAGACGGCGGCATTCGGGGAGTCATCTGCATCTGCCTATCTCTTCGGCAGCACGTATGCGGTGACGTCTGAAGCTGGCCCACCGGTCGGGACGGTCATCACTGAGGTCCCATGGGGTCCATGGGAGGGCATCTCGGCCACGAACCAGTCCGGGTACCTGAACCTCCTCATCAAGTGGAGGATGGACCCAGTCCCGATCTGGGATGACTCTGGTATGGCCATCCCGTACCTTGCCATCGAATACAACCCTGTCGTCTGGAAGGATGGCGTTGCGTATCTTGGGGACACGTTCGTCACGCCATTCGGGCCGAGTTATGTCTCTGGTGGCTCGTCCGAGATCCGACGAGCGATGCCATACATGGAAGACAACCGCAACTACTACCCACAGTGGGGAAGCGGAGCTGACCCGGTCTACGTAGGCTGGACGACTGCGGTCGAGGAGCCGACAGAGTTCGACGCTGCGCAGTATGTCACCGGCATCTACGGCGACTACTACGCATACCACCAGAACGAGTGGCTCTACACGCGCATCATCTGGGACCCCGACGACCCATGGACCGCCACACCATACTGGACGAACCAGAGTGGAAGCACGACGCTGCCGCCGCCTAGTGTCGCTGGCACAGCCAAGATGAGGACATGGCTCGCCAGTGAGGCAGAGCCGGTCGGCGGCTCATACCCACTGTTCCTCGCGACCCCGAACGGCGGCTCTGGGTATGAGAAGTGGACGACGTCACCAGATGGATGGCATTGTGCCGTCCCATTCCAGTGCTACCCGGCTGAAGACAGTCGGTACACGTACACATACACGGACACGGCCAAGCCGTTCCTCCGCATCTACAAGGCGTTGACCACGTCGTATGGCGGGTACCAGACCAACAACACCATCGACATCGACTGGATCAGGGCATACGTTCCTGGCATCCCTGAGTACCAGCCTGTCTCTGGCGTCGTCGACGATGACGAGATCCAGTTCATCTCCGTCACCGATGGGAACGCGCTGTACCAGACGAAGTACCCGTATGCGTCTGGGACGCTTCGAGTCTACGTGCAGGGGAACGCGCTCCGATACCGACTCGATTACGTAGAGGTGGACCCATCTGAGGGCACATTCCGCCTCTTCGAGGAGAAGGACTGGTCGCAGTTCATGCGGGCTTCCTACACGATGCTCTCGTTCGAAACCATCCTCTTCCCACTCCGCTATCGACCTGTCCCGTTGCGCCACAACGGATATGGGACGCAGTACGACGGCCTGAACCTCTTGTTCGCCTGTTCTGCGATGGCACTCTCTCATCACACTCGCAATGGGGTCCGAACAGAGCCGCCAGAGCATCGACAGTGGTCTACGGTCGGGGCTGGCGAGCCGACGCTCGAAGACCTCGACGAGGCGTGGCAGGCTGGATGGGGACGGTCGTATCCGGCGAAGGGGACGACGACGTTCGGACGGTTCAAGCAGTTCATCCAAGACGGTCGCGGAGCCGTTCTCATGGGTGATTACGACGCGCTTCCAGAAGACAAGAAGAACGGCGTATGGACGAAGCGTCATGCGCTGTATGTGAACGACTCACCAGAGAGCGGCAAGTATTGGGCCTGCGACCCGCTTGAGGGTTACGGCACCATCTACACTGAGCAGGAACTTCAGGACTACGCAGCCGGTGTCGCCGGAAGCGGCAACGTCTATGCGAACTTCACGGACCCAGTGACATGACCCTTCCCACCTCAGACATCGTCATCAAGCTCGACGGAGTAGACATCACCAACAAGGTGGTCTACAAGGAGTCGTCGTTCACCTCGCAGGCGAACCCGATCGCCGGGTCCTTCAACCTCGTCCTCGAAGACAAGGACCAGGACTTCGATGTCACGGCTGGAGAGAAGGTCCAGTTGTGGATCGACGGCGTCCCTCTCTTCGGCGGATATGTCATGAGCATCGGACGGTCGAACTTCTTCCCAGCCGTCGACACCAAGAATGTGGCCCCCAACGCCATCAAGACACGCAAGTGGATCTTGCAGGGTCCTGACTTCAACATCCTCTTTGACAAGCGAGTCATCCGAAACGACCAGGACTTCGATAAGGCACCGAAGGTCCCAAAGGGCAAGCGGACGATCACCAAGGCGTTCAGGCACCTGATGAACAACTACATCGACGTCCCCGCTGGGCTCAACTACCACAAGGACGTGGACTGGATCACCACGCAGTACGGGTCGGATAAGCACGGTGGGCTGTATGTCGGCTTGGGGTCGACGTGGCGTGAGCAGATGGACGACTTCGCTGATAACGGCGCTATCGTCTACTACATCGATGGTGCGTTCAGCCTGCACATGCATGAGTACGAGGTACAGCGACCATCGTGGCTGTTCAGCGACAAGTACTTCCCGGCAGCGACGAACGTCGTCAACTTCCGCGAGGGTGAGTTCACGGAGGACTTCACCGGCATCGTCACAGAGGCGTTGGTGTGGGGCGGGTCATCACTCGCCAAGCCAGGAGAAGACCTCGAGACGTCTGAGGGCATCGGGGTGGTGTTCGCAAAGTACCCAGACGGAGTTGCGAACACCGCTACGTGGCACGGTCGCAAGCAGACGAAGGCCAAGGAAGAGGAAGCCATCGGGCGATTGAACAAGTACGGTCGATGGCAGATGGCCGAGATGAACATCGGTCAGGACAACTACCTGACCAAGGGCTCAGTCAAGAACAGGGCCTACGTCATCATCAATGGACCGCCTGGAGAAGTGCCGACCATGGGCATCCAGGGTGGATTCAACCGTCCGCTCCCGACGATGCGCTGCAAGTGGTATGCGCACGACGTCCCCAACTTCGACCACATCCGCCCCGGCTACATCACTGACTTCATCCTGTACACGCAGGGGACGAGCCTCAACAAGCCGCTCGTCAGCACGATGCCGCTGCGCTCGATGACCATCACGTTCCCAAGCATCCCTGGAGACAACCCGACGAACGAGAACATCTCGTGGGTGATGTTCGATGGTGAGTTCGGTCTGTCATTCAGCGATAGCCGGCACATGTGGAGGGCGCTCAACAGGATCAGGCGAAAGGTCGGCAAGAACGCACGGCAGATCTCATCGAACATCACCGTCGACTCTGAGAACGCGACACCTGGGTCTACCGCGACACTCGAGCCGAACGAGTCACCAGACGGCTCTCGAACAGAGTTCACGTTCCCGTACACGTTCTACCAGGACAACATCGAGATCTATCTCAACGGTCTTCGGCAGCGTAGGTCGTACGACTACATCTACTCTGCTACCGATGGGACGCTCACGTTCTCGACAGCGCCAGCGAGGGGTGACAACATCTGGGCAGAAGGAATGGTGAGCGAGTGATATGCCGGTCACTGGCGGGTTCTCGATCGATGCGCTCCTCATGTCGTCTCCGTCTGACTCGTTCACGATGGATGCGGAGATCTCCTATCGGCACTTCACGATGGACGCGTGGATCATCAGCGAGCGATGGCGTCACCACCGCACACGTGACCACTTCGGACCAGAGTCAGACATCTATGTGGTCCTTTCTGAGGACGTAGAAGGGTATCCGGCTTCGACGCCGATCCACTTCGTCATCGCTGATCTCGTCAGCCGACTCTCGCGCCTCGAGTCGTACAACAGGCATCGCGCATCGTTCAGGGTGGATGCCTACCTGTATGCCCCAGAGTTCGGGGCGTTCACAGCGGACTCCGTCGTTCAGGGAAGCGCAGAGAGCTCGTTCACGCTCGACTCATACCTGACAAACCAGCCGTTCGGCCACCTCACGCTTGACGCCTTCATCGGGGCTCCAGATGAGGTCTACGCGCAGTTCTCGTTCACCATTGATGCATTCATCGTATGACTCGCACGACGCACGACCGCCAGGAGTGGCACTTCGGGACACTCGAAGCGACACTTGCAGAACTGTCTGCCCTCATCGCGCCAGACCTTCCGGCTGGCACGTCTGTCGAGGATGCCATCCGCATCATCGCCAAGAGGATCACACGCCTCGAGGGTGTTGACGTCAGGGTCCAGAACCCGTTCACGGTCGACGCGTACATCGCATACAGGCACTTCAAGCTCGATGCCATCATCCGTGAACTCGTACAGGCTTCATTCACGCTGGACGCATGGCTCGTCGGTGGCTACTACACGTTCCGTGTCGACTCCATCATCCTCCGAGAGCAGGCTGGCTCGTTCGTCGTAGATAGCGTCGTATTCAAGAACCAGTCCGGTTCCTTTACCACGGACGCCACCGTACGGGCCACTGTCATCGACAGCTTTACCACGGACGCTATCGTCGAGAAGATCGGCCAGGAAGGCTCCTTCGACGTAGACGCGTGGTTCGTCAAGGTCTACGAGGGGTCGTTCACCGCAGACGCGACGGTGTTCAAGTCTGTCGGCGGGTCGGTCTTGGCGGATGCCACGGTATTCGCGACTCGTGAGGGAACGTTCACCGCAGACGCGAATCTCGTCAAGCGATTCACGGACTCGTTCACAGCAGATTCCATCCTGCGAGCAACACGCCCATGGTCATTCGGTGTGTATGCCGTCGTGAGTCACACTGTGAGTGATTCGTTCACGGCTGACGCGTGGCTCCGCTACATCCAGACCGGCTCGATCGTTGCAGATGCCACCCTGAAGTCGTTGCAAACGTACCCCTTGACGGTGGACGCCATCATCGAGCGACTCATCAGCGGCTCGCTGACAGCCGACGCTGTTGTACTTGAAACCCGGTTTGGTACAACAACGGTGGACGCTGTCGTACTTGATGTCGTCAACGGGTCACTTACCGCTGATGCCACCGTCCTTGACACCATGACCGGCTCCATCCTGGCCGACGCTTGGATCACCGAGACGACGACCGGCAATTTCTCCGCAAATGCAATCGTGCTTGCCACAGTGAGTGGTTCCTTCACCGTGGACGCCACAGTCTTCGAGACTGTCAGCGGGTCCTTCGTCGCGGATGCGGTAGCCAGGGATACGCTTCAGTTCAGCATCGTGGCGGATGCGGTAGTACTCCGCGATCGCATGGCGAGTCTCGTTGCTGACGCTGTTGTCAGCGATACGTCGACCGGGTCGTTCACGGCTGATGCCGTGGTATTCGATACTCATACATTCTCCTTCTCCTCTGACGGGGTCGTACAGGATACACAGGCCGGCTCATTCACGGTAGACAGTTGGCTCTTGGAGACGACCCAGGGGAGCATCACGGCGAACGCCATCATCTTGGACACGCAGGCTGGGTCGTTCACGGTCGACGCCGTCATGTTCGACACCATGTCCGGAGTGCTAGATGTTGACTCAGTAGCACTTCGTGTACAGATGGATTCCACCACCGCAGACGCAGCCATCTTGTCTACCAAGAGCAGCTCATTCACACTGGACGCTTGGATCGGGTCTACCTACGGTCGCACGGTCATCGGTAGGTTCGTCCTTGGCCGAGATACACTGGGATAACGATGACGAACAGGGTCTACGGAAACTTTGGAGAGACTGAACTCGATGGTTCGCTGACGTCTACCGCTACGTCGGTCGTCGTCGTGGACGCAGCGGTCCTTCCGTCTGCTGGCGGGACCCTCATGTATGTCGTCACCGTCGATGACGAGATCATGGGGGTCACGAACGAGTCCGGTAACACGCTTACCGTCACGCGAGGCGCAGAAGGCACGACCCCGGCGACACACGCTAACGGCGCTGCGGTCCGTCACACGCTGACACGCGACTCGATCCACGGCTCGAATGGCGACCCAGTAGCGAATGTCTACGCTGACTACGTCTATGGCAGCGAGGTAACACTTCAGGACAACACCTCTGGCGGCTCCATCGTGATGCAGAGGTTCGACGGTTCGTCGGAGATCGGGCGCATCTCGTTCCAGGAAGACGCGACCGGCTGGACCGAGCGCTACTACATCTCTGGAGATGAGGACGCGGTCTACATCGCACAGAATGGTGGCCTGGGCGGAAATCGAGGATGGCGCATCGAGTCTTACGGCGACCTCATCCCGTTCGACACCAGCGCGATGCCAGGCCCAAGCATCGGGTTCGACGACCCGTATGGATATGTCAACAACCTCTATGCGACCTATATCCAGACTCCGAACTACACATCGCTGTATGACGGAGCGGTCGAAGTCTACTTGGACACAGTGGTCACGACGAATGGTCCGCAACTCTTCTTCGGACGATCACGCAGTAGTGGCTACTCGATGCTTACGGGTGACTACCTCGGACGTATCGCCTTCGATGGAGGGGCTGCGATCCGTGCCGAAGCGGCGGTCGACTGGTCCGGTGGTGACCAAAGGTCGAATATCGTCTTCTCGACGAACACAAGCCCCTACACGATGGTCGACCGTTGGCGCATCAATGGTTCTGGCAACCTTGAACCGCTCACGACCCAGACGTACGACATCGGATCGTCTTCGCTCTATGTCAATGACGTCTACCTTCGCTATCTCCAGACCCCGAACTACACGAGCCTGTACGACGGCAACGTCGAGATCTACCGTGACTCGACAACCGCCACGACCGACCCGGTACTCTCGATGTGGCGGTCGCGCAGTGGCGGATGGACCCACAACGATAACGACGAACTCGGAACGATCACGTTCTATAACGCTGCCATCACAGCGCGAGTCGACGGCACGCCGTCTACCTACCCGCCCACCGAGCTTCTCTTCGCGACGGGGACTGCGACGGTCAGCGACACGCCACGTTGGCGCATCTCACCCGCTGGTGACTTCGAGCCGCTCGTCGATGACACGTATGACATCGGTTCTTCCTCGGTCCGACCGAAGAACATCTATTCCCGTGGTGGGATCTTTGGCTACTCCTTCGACGGAGTAGGGGCGTACTTGGCGTCCTACTACGACCCAGGAAATCCAGCGTATCTCGAACTCGATGGCGATGCTAGCGGGGCGCATGCGATGGTTGCGGTCGGCAGCGACTCCCTCCATCCGGAAATCTTCTTCCGCCGCACTCGTGCCTCGTTCAGCGCCGTCGTTGATAACGACGTCTTGGGCGACCTTGCTTGGAACCCACGGACCACGAACTTGTTCAGCAGTCCTGGTGCAAGGATCTTCGCTCGAGTAGACGGTACTCCGGGTTCTGATTACGCACCGACCGAGATGGTATTCGCCACAGGCACGAACGCAGCGGTTGCTGCCGAACGCTGGCGTATCTCACCGGCTGGCGACCTGGAGCCGATGGCCGACTCCTCATATGACATCGGCACCGACACGGTCAGGGTCGCCACGGTCTATGCCGACACGGTAGACGCCACCGATATCGAGGGTGTCGCCATGGACGTGGACGTCCAGGTGTTCACCTCAGATGACACATGGACCAAGCCGACAGGGTCATATCGCTTCTGCCGCATCATGTGCATCGGTGGGGGCGGCGGTGGTGGTGGGGGTCGCAAGGGAGCGGCTGGAACCCTGCGCTATGGTGGCGGCGGTGGTGGTGGTGGTGGTGTCACCGTGACTGAGTTCCTCTTCTCGGTGATGGCTTCTTCCTATGACGTCACCGTAGGTGCTGGTGGGGCTGGTGGAGCAGGGCAGACGACTAACTCGACAGACGGAAACGACGGAAACTACGGGCAACCGTCCTACGTTGGAGCTTCTGCCACGTCATCCATCTGCGGCGCTGGCGGTGGATACGTAGGCCGTGGTGGAAGCACGGTCGACATGGATATGGCCGGTGGATATTCGAGCGGTGGCGCTGGCACCCATACCGGTGGGAACGGAGGTGCTGGCCGACAGTTCTCTGGACAGGATGCTGGCTCTTGGCGCTTCGCCGCAGATGGCGGGACGAACATGTCTCCAGCTCAGTTGCTTGCTGGAGGAGCCGGTGGCGGTGGCGGTGGTGCTGGCATCACGGCAGCAGACGTCGCTGGAACGTTCGGTGGTCGTGGTGGCGTGAGCGGACAGCATGGAGCCGACACCGGGGCCGGTGGTGCGACTGGCGGGTCGCTGGTAGCAAGTACTGGCGAGAGTTATACGACATCCGGGTTCCAGTGGGGCGGCGGTGGTGGAGGTGGTGGCGCTGCCAATACGTCTGGTACGAACACCTGGAGCGATGGGGCGGGTGGCGGATCGTACGGTGGCGGTGGCGGCGGTGGTGGTGCCCAGAACAACAGTGGTACCGCTGGAGCCGGTGGAGACGGAGCCGATGGCATCGTCGTCATCTGGTGCTACTGACAGGTCAAGGGTCGACTGTCGATAGGTAGTTCTGCTCCTTGTGGCATCTATCCATCGCGGATAGCATCCCCTAAGTAGAACCGCTTACCGCATGGGGCGTCTGGACCCTGGAGGCTCCATGTCTGGACCTGATAACGGCGACAAGAACTATGGCGGGTTCGTGCGATGGCAGGAGCTCACAGCCATGGAAGAACGCATCCGCGATATCCGTGATCGTGAACTTGATACGATCCGCAACGACCTTCATGAACTCGATGGTTCCACCAAGGAGCGATTTCAGAGCGCGCATGTCTTCCATACGAGCCTCAACTCGGATATGCTCTCCAGGATTGACCGTCTTGAAATCCGAGTAGATGGGATCGAATCTGTGATCGACCAAGTCCGTGGAGCCCGAAACCTCGTCTATGCCCTGATGGGCACCAACGTCCTTCTCGCCGCAGTCGGTCTGCTGACCCTTCTGCACTTCACAGGAGTGATCCCGTAATGTACTACCCGACCCATCGACCACAACTGACCGGCATCTCCACGCAGTCTGTCGACTGCGGGGTGCGTTCGACACAGATGGGCCTTGACTGGCTCAGTAAGGGAGAAGTCATCAGGTCGGTCAAGGTCATCCGCGACCTGGGCGGGATGGGCGATGGCGCGACCAACTACTACGAGTGGGACAAGGTCATCGACATCCTCGGTGGCTCCACTCTCGGATTCTCCGGAGAGAAGACGAACGACTGGCAGCGGACCGTCGACCACCTGAAGGCAGGCGGGGCGGTCATCTACGCTGTCGACTACGGTCAGTACCGCAAGTCGATGCAGTCGAAGAGCGGCTCGCTCACGTTCGACGGCGCACACGCCATCCTCATGATCGGGCAGCGCGTCAAGAACGGCGTGAAGCAAACACGTTCGTTCGACAGCCTTCTCGATGGTCGATATGCCGGTTGCCCGAACGGCCCGGTGTGGGTCCCACAGTGGAAGGTCAAGCAGTCTGTCCAGGCCCTTGGTGCCGTGTACGCATTGCTCCTTCACCGCGATCCGAACGTCGACAACAACGACCCAGGCGACCTCCTTCCGAACCCCGGTGTCTCATTGAGCGACATCCTGTCTGAACTCTCGGACATCCAGGACTCCAATCCGATGCCGGAACTCGAAGAAGTCATCACAGACCTCGAAACGATCCTCGGTATCACCAGGAATCCAGAAGCCGATGTATCCTCCAGCGTAGAACCTGGCATCGGTCTGTGACGCTATGCAGGCTTTGTACGCAGAGGTAAGCAAGTTGCGTGACTACGCATCGGTCATCACCGCTGTAGTCGTTGTCCTCACCATCGTCCTCATGGTCGGTGCAGCGTGGATCATCTTCGACAAGATCGACTCAGAGGCGGCGATCGCATTCCTTGGTCCGACCGCTGGAGCAGCATCCAGCTGGCTTTGGGTCAAGCAGTCATCCAAGGACGCCGGAAAGTTGGCGCTGGCACAGCCAACCAGTAGCACGGGGGCGGGCGACGGGCCACAAGAGCCGTCGTAGCCAAGGGCGGGTATGGGATCCCGCTCATCTGCCCGAAGTGCCCGAAGGAATGGGCATATCGAGTCCTGAAGACACCTGGCATCAAGGTTCCAGCATGTCCGCAATGTGAAACGATGCTCGTTCCCGTCGACGAAGAACGACGCAAGACATGGAATAAGAAGCGCCCCGGCTGATGCCGGGGTGCTAACCTTTGTATATGCCGCTTCCTGCTGAAGTCCTAGACCGCACGTCTAAGTGGATCCCGTGGCTTCGCAATGCCTACCACGAAGAGATCCCGCTGAAGATGCACTATGGAAGCCAGTTCGATGACCATGGCGACCCACAGTGGACCAAGGAGTTCTCAGCGTGGCTTCAGGGAGTCGGCCCGAACTCAGAACGTCGTTCCAGGATGACCCAAGCGTTGCGTCAACTCCGCAAGAAGAGCATCCGAGAGTACGACGTGGCCTACCGCATCATCATCAACGGGGAGTCGATCGAAGACACCACGGAGTGGCTGAATGCTCGAGCCATCCGCAACAACAAGCCTGAGCGCTACACGGAAAGAGACACGACGGCCATCATCGTCTCAGCCGTCGACAAGTTGCTCGCTTGGTGGTGGTGAGAACATCCGGTTGTGTTCTCCGAACCAGAAGGCATCTAGCAACCCAGGCTCTGACTCTTCGCAGAACTCCTGCAAGCGCATGAACACGGCTTGAACGTTCTCCAGCGCATCCAGCACGATGCGGGTGTCGCAGGGCCACCATTGGTCGCAGGACATGCAGACATCTGGCTCGCCCCCCACGACGGGAGCCGGTGCCACGGCGAAGTGCCGCGAGCGGATGTCATCCACGATGGACCTCCTTGTAGCGGGCGTTGGCTGCGTCGAGAGCCCGACCCACGAGCTTGCGAGCCAGCTCGCACTCGGCCAGCGCATCCAGCACGATGCGGGTGTCACAGGGCCACGTCGATGCTTCGTAGATGCCGTCGCCCTTCTCGAACGTGGCGCAGTGGTCGCACTCGCCGAACTTGTTGCGGGCGTGCCGCTCGCGGATGTCATCCATCGGAGGGGTCCGCCAGGATGGCTTCGATGACGAGGTCCATGAGCGCCACTGTGATGGTGTCGGCCTTGTCATACACGTAAGGGCCTGCCTTCTCGCTTCTGACTGTGGCGTATCGTGCCCGCAGCCGCTCGCGCTCCATCGCTGCGGCCTCGGCCTCGATGGCGCAGATAGCCTTGCGGAAGTCTTCGGGGCCAGCCTCGAACAGGTCCTCATCCCATGCGGAGCCGACCATGTTCTCGAAGATGGGCTCCAGCAACCGCTGGCCGGTCGGAGTCGCGGGCTCAGTCATCGGAGGGGTCCTTCCAGAGTTTCACCAGAGCTTCGCTGAGGGCCACGCGACGGGCGTGGCGCTCGGTGATACTTGTCGGTCCTTTCTGTGGGGCATCCATGTATGCACGGACGGCTTCGATGAGAGGCAGCAGCCGCTCGCGCTCCTGCTTGCGGGCCTCGGCCTCGATGGCGAGGATGTCGTCGCGCAGCCAGTCCTCGTCATCGAGCAGCCACGCATCAAGCCGCTTCCCGGTCGGGGTCGTTGGCTCAGTCATCGGAGGGGTCATCGAACAGATGCCTGAAGTCGTCAAGCGGGATGCAGAACGTATCGTCTTCGATGAGGTCGATGGCGGCCAATCGCAGCCGCTCTCGCTCCTGCTGGCGGGCCTCGGCTTCGATGCCGCAAATCTCGTTCAGGGATGGCGTGACGCGAGATACGACCCTCGGCGGGTCGACCGAGATGCCCTCATAGAAGAGTCGCTTCCCAGCCTGTGTCTCAGGCCCGGTCTGACTATTGGTCATGCCCACAGCACATCTCCCCACCTATTGTCTGGATCATGCTCACCGATGCGGTGGAATGTAGACCCGTCGAATCCATATGCATAGACGGGAACCTCCAGGTCGATGGCCTTCTCGACCACGTGCGCCGTTCCTCCTGAGATCTCCGTCCCGCTGAAGAAGCACAGGACGAGGTCGGCCATGCGCACCAACTCTACGTCCCGAATAAAGGTCCCGGCCCTTCCCGAACCGGGGTCTGGCTTGACCCACTCGATGTCCATCCACAGGCTGGAACCAAGCTTGGCCATCACCTGTTCGAACAATCCGGGTTCAGAGTGGTTCCCTGAGCGCAGGAGCATCTTCATGCCGGGTGGCCGGTCATGCAGCCATGTCACGAGCGCGTCGGGATAGTGTTCCAGCTTGGAAGACCCACACAGGGCGACCGAAGGTCTTCGAGTACGACCTCCACCCTCGCGTCCTTGGGCTTCCTCACCACTTCCTTGGAGATCACGCACGGAAGGAACCTCTTGTCGTTGATGCCGGTCGCATCCTCGATGCTGTCATTGAGCGCCTTGAGGATGTTGTCGCAGTCGATATCGCGAGTCAGGTAGAACCTGTAGTAGATGCGGACTTGGTCTGTCGGCTTCCACCTGGACGGCTTGCTTGCTCCGATGATCAACCGGGCAGCGTTCTGGTATTCAACCGCCCTTGGCGTCTTCACCAGCGTGTGGAACACCTTCTGGCCGTTCCGCTGACGAGCGATCCTGTACGAGGCGTTCCACGACGGGGGCTGGCCTGGGATAGTGAAACTCCATTTCATCAAAGCCTACGTAGACCTTCCCCGGCTCGTCTTCTGCGTAATGGTTGCTCGTGTAGAGGGGGACCCATCCCAAGTCTCTCAACTTGGTCAGGACGACGTCCCCATACCTGTTCTCGAACAGGTCATCTGGGATAGGGATGCCTCGAGCCGCAAGGTCTTCCCTAACGAGTCGTTCCGCCGCAAGGCGGGCTTCATTGGGGCTGGACTTGTCGCCAGCCATGCTCTCCAGTTTCTCATACCGAGAGCGCGTGTCTTTGCTCACCTTGGTGTATGCGCCTTCTTGCTTCCCCGGTAGAACGGGAGTCGATGAAGTTGGTTGACGGGTATGAAACGGGCAGGCGCTCCATACCCGCCAGGGTCTTCACGTGGCCATTCGATGGCTTCATGGCCCCAGCACCAGCCATCGAACTGGAACACTCCTTCTTCTGTGAGCCGCCCTGCGACGAAACGACGGTCGGCCCCCTTCTTGATGTCGTTATCGCGGATGATGATGTTCCGCCACCTAGAGTTGCGGCATCGGATCTCGATGTCCGGTGGGACGTCGGGATTCTTGAAGTCATCCACGGTCGCTGGCCATTCGACACCCTCAAGGATGCAGAAGGCCAGTTCTGCACGCGCACCCAGCAGATGCGTAGCAAAGTCTTGCTGTTTGCTCTTCGGGTTGACGCGGTCCTTTGACCTTCGTGACCAGGAACGCTCGTGTCGTTCCTTGGCCACGAGGTACGCTCGACGTTCCTCTGCCGTGGTCAGTGGTCGGCACTGCATGTTGAGCCAGTACCCAGCACTGTCCTTGCAACGGCAGTCGATCACAGGCGGTAAACGCGCACCGGGATGCGGGCCTTGACGGCTCGCTCGACCATGTCCCATGTGCCCTTGGAGTCGAACGACGGGAAGGCGAGTACGACGTCGACCTTCTCCTTGTCGAGCATCTGCTGATTGCGGATGGCTCCTGCTGCCCTGCCGAATGTCTTCCAGTGCGCCGGATAGGCTACGACTTCGCAGTCGACCCACTGCATGGCAGACCGACCGGCCAGACGGTCGACACCGCTTGCATCACCGTGGATGATGCGGTGCTTCCCATCAGGCAGCGGTCCTTCTTCTGCGAGGAGCTCGAGCAGATGGTCGATGACGTATGCCCGCTGTAACTCCGTGAGCGGATTTCGGGTCCCGGTGACCAAGACGTTCAATGTGCTGCTGCTCCTGAACACTTACGAGAGCAGTACCAGCCCAGGCCACGCTTGTAGTCAGCCCAGCGTGGGCGGAACTGCTTCTGGCATGTCTTGCAGACGCGAACCAGCATCTGCCACTCGGCGTACTCGGCTGGCGTCTTGGTGTACTTGGACCGCTGGCACGTGATACACGAGACACAGAGGTTGTCAACGACGTTCGGCCCACCCTGCTTGAACGGGAGGATGTGGTCGAACGAGGTGTCCATAGGTCCGACGTCGATGCCGCAATAACGGCACTGTCCGTCATCTCGGATGTACACGAAGGCGAGATCCTCTGCGAAGAGCTTGACGCCCCTAGTCTTTACCCGTCGCCACTTCTGGTTGATCCCAGCCGCCAGCTTGCTGAACCTCCGCTGCGTAGGCGTCTGTGAGCCACGAGCGGAGGGATTCGCGAAGTCGCTTGGACGGAGGGTGGAAGGCATTGTGGTACCAGCAGAGTGTTGCCAGATGATACTCGGCGGGACGTCCGCATTGTGGGCATGGCTTGCGCTCATCATCCCACGCCTTCTGTCCCATCTTCAGCCGGCACTTTACGTGTTCGAGGGTCGATGGACCGCAACACTTCAGCGATGCTTGAGGGTCCAGTACTCTTGTCAAGCACAAGGTTGGCTGTTCCCGCATCCAGGCCCGGAAACTTGAGCCAGGACGGCCTAACCTTTGCCATACGAGGGTAGCGTCCCTCCGGAACACGTTCTCGCGCAAGCGGGCGGTTATCGGCATCTTCTGTCCCCTGATATCTGCTCATCCTCCGAAATAGCGCGCCCGGTTCTCGAGCGTCGACGGTCTTGAGTGCCGTTTCGAGGAACCTGTTGGCACATGTCTCTTCTGGGAACGGGCAGTCTTCTGGATACCCGGTCGGGTTCACCCGCAGGCAGTATTGGGACTTCCACGTCTTGCGGAGGTCACCATACGGTGCCCTTTTGGGTGCCCAGGCTTGTTTCAATTGTGGGTCTACGACTTCCCTGATGTACTCCCCACGGAAGACACAGGGGATCTGGGTGCGCTTCCTACTTGGCGTTGAGCCACGCTTTGAACGCGAGGAGCGTCCTTTCGCGGGCCTTGAGTCGCTGTTCATCGTTGTACCAGTCGTGTTCTCGAGACATGAAGAACTCGTATGCTGCCGCAGCTGCTTTCTCGGCCAGCGGACCCATCACGACCTCATGCTCGATGCCCTTGTCTTCGGTGATGACCACCGCTTCGACTGTCTGATTACAGGACGGACACTCTGCCACCGTCATGCTCCTATGTTCGGGATGATCCCATTCCCCTTGCACAGGGGACACTTCTTGAACCCTCGGCCCTTGCAACGTGGGCAGAGGATGGACTTGCCGAACTCCAACCGCTCAGGCAAGACCTCGTAGTAGTGAGGAGGGGGCTGGGGAGGAAGTTCGACCTCCTCCTGCCCCATCAACTCCCCCTTGAGCCACTCGACATGACGCGTGCTGCTCTGATGCATGTCCTTGGCGATGTACAGGCCACCGCACTGCTCACATGTCGCGTAGTCTGGGTTCCAGGTACCGTTCTCGTTCTTGAGGCCAGGCATTTGGCTAGAACTGGCTATTCCTTGTCGCTCATCGCCTCGAGGTACTGGATGAGCTCCCCGATGCGCTCCGCTGACAACTCAGAGAGGTAGTTTCGGACGAACGGACCGACATCCTCCGGGTCAGACGGAAGATCGAGCCCTTCGCCGCACACCGTCTCGATGACGGAGTTGAACTTGACCATATCGAGGTGGTTCTGGGCCACGAGTGCCCTGACACGCTGCACCTGGACGTCTGTGGCGTTCGTAGAACGGCCACCACGCTCGATGCCCTCGATATTGGAGGGTTCCACCCGCACTCGGCCATTATTGCGGCTCTGACGGGCGTTCTGGACCGCCGTGGACTCTTGTGGCTCGCTGGGAACAGCCTCGACGTCGGTATCAGCGCCATTCATGCCAAATCCAAGCAGGAACGACTTCTGGGCGTACGTCATGGCCTTGCCAGAGCCCTTGTCGGCAGGATCCTCGCCGTGACCGACCGCAGAGCCGGTCAGAGACTCTCCAGTCTCGGTGTCGATGAACATGAAGTCCATCACGATGGTCGTGAGGAACGTCATGCGAGTCCCACCGCCAGAACGAGGCAACTCCACGCTCTGGACGGTCGTATCGCGCACGGAAGGCACCAGAACGATGCCCTTCTCGTGCAGGAGTGGTCGCCACCAGCCGTAGACGTCACGAGCGGCGTGATACGGAAACTTGATGGCCTGTGAATGCTTCTGTGGGTCCTTGTCACCGATAGCGGCGGCGATGTCACTGAGTTTCTGTGCGAGTGACACCTTCTTCGTGGCGGCTACCATCACGCTCCTACTTCTGCTGCCCTGTACGCAGGGCAGATGTCCTTGTATCCGCACCACGAGCAGGCTCCTGATTGGAGCCCGGTGGGCGGGAACGACCCCTTGCCGATGGCCTCTGCTACGTCCTCGACGATGCCTGCGTAGGCAACGATGCTCTCGTCCGGAACAGGCCCATCTGACTCGATGGGGAAGTGATACGGGTCCTTCGTCCTGACGACGTGATCAAGACGAACGCTCTTCTCCACCTTGCCGGTGAGTTGGCGATAGCCAACCGCATAGCCGGTCATGTTGAGGAGGTAGGGACCGGCGCTTGCCGGCTTCTTGCCGACGAACTTCCAGTCACCGATGACACCGTCCTGGCCGACGTAGTCGATGGTCCCAGACATGACGATGCCGTTGATCTTGAACTGGATGGGCTGTTCCACCATCGCGGGGAACGTCTTCGGGGCTACTTGGCGGTGCCAAGCGCCGACTGCCTTGACGCCTGAGTCGGTGTACGACCCCTTCGTCTCCCCCTTCTGGGGGTTCTCTTCCGCGTTCTCTGATTCCTTGACGAACTCGTCGCGGAAGGTTTCTTGGAGCTCCTCGACCGGCTTGTCTTCGCCAGTGGCGATCTTGTGGGTGAGGTCTATCTCCACGGCAGTATGGGCTGCCGATCCCAACGCCATCCTCAACGACGGTGGCCGCTTCAGACGGTGGACGTATGCATACTCCCATTGCCTCGGACACCGTAGATAGGTGTTCAGCGAGGATCCTGAGAGAACGAGTGGGTCAGCCATGCATCTAGCCTATCTCCCTTCTGTGCCAGGTGTATGGCACGGCGGCGGCAGGACCGCCGTGCTGTGAAGATGATACACCATGTTGCACGGTAGTGGAACCTATGATACAGTTCCCGTTGGCCGAACCTTAGCGGGGGAGGTCATGGGCGATGGCTCAATAGAGGTCACCATGCCTCACAGCAATCCCGGTCGGAGTGAACCGACTTACCCCAGCGCCAAGCGGTCCAAGGTAAGCGGGAGGTCTGCCAAGCCGAACCGACAGGTGGCAACCAACGGGATGTCTGAGTGATACTGACATTTGCTGTTAGTGGAACACTCGGTGCGGGTATAGCAAAGTCCCGCCGCTCGCCTGAAGACCCCGGCCTGCCGGGGCCTTTTGGTTTCCGGTGATCGACACCGGATCTGACGCGCTATACTCCTCATCCAAGGAGAAGACCGCCGCCCCCAGACAGTAGGGCGACGGTCAAGACGGTACGCGATTGGTGCGCGCCCGCAGGACAGATAGTAGTCCATCCGCAAAGCCCAGGATAGCCGAAAGGCGAAGTGGTACTTCGGTCACCAATGACCGAGCCGACTGAGAGAGTCGGAACCCGCGTAGGGTATCTACCGGGAGGTGCAGCGAGCGGACGACCGTTCCATTGCCCTCCCATAGGCATCTGTCTCCCTTCCGGTGCGATGTCTGCCATGACCTACACCTCCCGGTAGATCCTCTACGCACAACGGATATGTATCAACCGATGACACTCCCGACCCGCAGTGGGCATGGGACGAGGCTTGTTAGGACGGGTCCGTGAGCCGATGACACCCATGAGTCGATTCCGACGCCGATACTCGAAGGCTAAGAGACGACGCTCCCCATCCGTGGGGAGAGTCTGTCCTCTACCTCCACTCTCAGGCTAATGTCTCAACTCTCCCATTCTCAGCGGTCGCGTAAGGCGTTCTGGAGGAGGCTTGAAGCCCTTGGCTACGCCACATACGCAGACTACTTGGCGTCAGACCATTGGAAAGACGTGCGGCGTAGGTTCTGGTCTTCGAAGTTGGGCCAGCGCTGTGCTGGGTGCAAAGGGAAACCCACCCAAATCCATCACCGTACGTACGCCAGGCTTGGCGACGAACGCCTTAACGACTTGGTGGCTGTATGCAGGCCATGCCACGTGTACATCCACGAGTCGGAAAACGTGATGGTTAAGGGTGGGCTCCGTACGAATACGAAACGGGCGCTCCGGACCAGACGCTCGAGCTCTGGCCAATGACTTTGGAGTCTAGGGCTTACCAGACTTAGCGCTAACGGCCTTCTGGTCTTCCTTCTTCTGATGCGGCTTGATCCAGTCTTGGACCGTAGACCGGTGCCAGTCGGGTGGCAGGATCTCCCCCTTCTTGGTCTGGATGATCTGCACGTCGCTCACTTGGTCACCGCCGGGACAGCGTCACCCTTGACTTCGGGCTTTGTCCCCCACCCGACGAACTCCCAGTGCTTGCATCCGCAAGGGATATCCTGGTGTCGGGCCTGGCAGACGGAACCTCGGTGTTCGAACCTCGTGTGTCCGCAGACACAGAGCGGCCCCGCGTTCCTCATACGTCTAATCCTCTCTTCCTCAACTCTGCACGCTGATTGAGGAACTTACGGTCCCCATCATTCTCGGTCGTGCTGAGTGTCAGCCTGGGCACGGAACGATCTGGCGGGATGAGGACTAGGTGCTTGGATCCGCGTTGGATGGTCCAGCCGGCCTTTTCGGCCTTCATCACTAGGTCTTTGACCCGCTTGTTCCTGATGCGTGGACCAGTCATTTTACTCTCCTCGGTACGGGAACGGGCTCCAATCCCTCAGTTCGCAGGCGTCGTCCTTGCAGACCTCGTCCCACTCGCATCGCTTGCAGAATCGGTAGATGTCGGTGGCGACACGTTCGAGCTCATGCTCGAGTTCAGACACCTTGTTGAGGGCCTCGCTCTCTCGTCGACGAGCGCTGATGACTCGGCCACGTGCCGTCGCCTCGCGCTCTTCCTTCACCTTGTCATTCCAGAATCGGCTGCGGCAGATGGTGCTACAGAACTTCTGGTCACCACGCTGGAACGATGGGTTGCGGTGGAACACCTTGGAGCATTGGTTGCATGTCGCCTCTAGGTACTGCTTCGCCACGTCTATGATCCCTGGGTCTGAGAGTTCGTGGGCGATGGCAACGAGGTGGTCATGCGTTGGCATGGTATACCCACACCGGATGGTGGATATCTTCGATGGTGCCATGCCGACCCTGTCTGCCATCGTCGCCACGGTGATGCCTTGGTTCACCATGCTGCGAGAGACTCGGCTTCCTAGACGAGGATACTTGATGTCGTTCTTCCCACCTCGTCGACGAGTCGGCCTTGGGCTAGTCCTCGGCATACCTACTCCTTGGGAGGTCGCGCCACAGCCACTCACCGGGCGGCTCTACCATGTCCTCTTCCTCTTCCAAAAATCCGTCGCCGTCCGAACGAGGCTCGTATTGACCTAACAGGTCTGGCCAACGAGCGGCGCACCAGGCCAAACGAGCTGGCCCCAGGTTATGCGTGACGTGGGAGGACGAAAAAAAAGAGGGGTGCGTGCGGGCGAGCCTTTCGGCCCGCACCGCAGCACCCCGGTCGCCACGACGCGCACGGTCGATCTCCGTGCGCATCTCGATGGCGAAGAGTCGCTGGTTCACTCGGTTATCGCCTGGTGTTCGACCCGACGATGATGATCACCATGCAGACCACAAGGACTGCGATGGCCATGTCAGCACTCATGACGACAACACTCCGCTACTTGAGATGAGCCACGTCGCTGCGAGTGCCCACACGATGGCGTACACGACACGACCCGGCCCATACGGCTTCTGTGGCTTCCCGACTAGGGCGGCAGAGACGATGGCGCTGAACCACGCCAGCACCAAGTACACGGCCAGTGCCCACTGGTAGATGTCCCACTCAGGGATCACTGGTAGTCTCCCCTGCGCTCCATCTCCATGAGCCAGGCTTCGTGTTCCATCGTTCCGTACACCTCGTAAGGGTCGCGCCGTCGCAAGTACTCCCTCGTGATCTCTTCGTACTTCGAAGCGACGATGGCCCTAAGTTCTCTCCACCTACCGACCAAGCCCTCCATGAGATAGGCATCGTCATCGGTGAACTGCTCGAGTTCTCCATGAGAGACGATGAACCGCTCGTACTCGAGACACTCCTTGAGCGAGTGGTCGATACACGTGAGCAGATCATTCATCTCTGACAGGGACATCCACAGCGCGTACTGCGGGTCGATGTCCCTGACGTTGCCAAGGTTCTGTCCGAACTCACTCTGCCTCGTCAAGCACGACCTCCACTAAGAAGTCATGTGGCTCTTCGGTGATGGCGAATGCGAACGCATTCACGTGATGGATACCGGCCACGAGCAGGGTCTTCCCATCATCTCCATCGCAGTAGGTCCAGATACGGCTGGCCTCGATGCCCTTGTGCGCATCTTGGATCTCCTGGACGCTATCCCATGCGGTCGACCCATCCTCATTCGTGATGAGTGTCCACTCCTTGTCGAAGAGCGACTCGCTCACGACGCGCACTACCGCCGGCTCCACTGCCTTGCTCTTAGGACTTCGTCGTCTTGTAGCCATTCTTTCGTGAGTCCTTCCCTGATGCGTGCCCTGTCTTCATCGAATAGTGAGCGAGGCAGACGGCGATGCATGTCGCTCGCCATCTGCTGCACCCACTTGGCACGCCGGAAGTAGTACCGCCATGCCGGATGTGTCCTCTCGCCATAGCGTGCGCCGTACGCCAACATCAAGAAGTCGTACAGCCCACGCTTCGTCTCACGACGTGGGATGAAGTGGACGATGCCACCCTCCCCAAGGTTCTCCCAGTGGTTCCCCTTCGCACATCGACACCAGTTGACGCCCGCCATCTCAGCGGCGACCTCGTATTGGGTCATGACTTGTAGATGGCTGGCTTCAAGAACCCGGCATCGACCAGCGAGAGCCAATGCCCTGCTGGCGTGATGATGAAGTGGTCCTCGTAGTAGAGCCCAGTGGCGTTCGCAGCATCCATCACTGCGTTGTTCATCTCGATGTCTGCCCTGCTTGGCTGGATGCTCCCAGCAGGATGGTTGTGGACCAACATGAAGCGCTCTGTCCCTGCCGTCAGCACTGCTGCGAGCAGTGTCGGGACATGGAGTTGAGCGCCCCTGTGCGTCCCCCTGGCCACCTCGGTGACCGTTCTCAGCGTGAGCTGTGCGTCATAAGAGACGACCCACACGCATTCCTGCGGCTCCTTGTTGAGCCCCCAGTCGATGAAGAGGTCTGGTATCCGAGACATCCTGTCTGGAAGCACGACCTCTTCACCCAGGGTCACAAGCCGCAGTTCGGCCCTCCTAGAACGGAAGGTCGTCAAAGTCCGTGGATGAACTCGTGGGCTGCGAACCGTTGTCGGTAGCGTCCTGTGGCTTCGGATCGAGGAAGCGGACCTGATACGCCTTGATGCGATAGATCTTCCGCTTCTCTCCGTCATCGGTTTCCCAACGTCGGACCTCGACTTCTCCAGTGACAGCGACCAGTCGTCCCTTGCGACCGAAGTCGTGGACCTGATTGGCCAGCTTGCCCCAAGCGACACAGTCGAGGAATGTGACGTCAGCGTTGTCGCCTGGCTTGTTGATGGCGATCGAGAACTCGCATCGGTCGGAGCCCTCGTTCTGTCCTTCCTTGAGCATCGGGTCGGCAGTCATGTTGCCGATACCCACGAAGTTGTTGATGCCTGCGGGCACTTACTCTCCTTCAGTGTGCGGGGTTCGGTTCATATTGTACAGCGAGTCGAACCTCTCGAATAGGTCTTCTTTGCTGTCATACGTTCCTTCGACCGCGTATGCCAGTGGGCCGACGCCCTTGACCGTGATGTCGTTCTCTCGCCAGATCCAGATGCTGGCGTCAAGGTACGCACTGACCCCGAAAGTGATGATGCGTACCTTGCCGTTACCCTTCGCCAGGGTGATCATGTCTTCGATGACACCATACGGTGCCGTCCAGTAGTCAGCATGCTCGAGCAAGTGTTCGTAGATGGCATGCTGGACTTCTGCTCGTTCACTCATGAGTCCATCCTGTGTCGATAACAGCAGTCCTCACGACCTGACTTGGCAGGGTCGAAACCGCTACCACAGACGCGGCACTTTGGTTTGGGCTGGGGAGTGAACCCGTAGCACCGCAAGTCCCACGGCTTGTCATGGTCAGGCTTGGTGTTGCCGCACCAGCGGCAGTACTTCACGCTGTCCAATCGACCTCCCTGTCTCTCGTAAGCGTCGGTAGCCATCGCTCCATGCTGTCCCTGACAGATGCGATCTCTTTCCCTGTCGCTGGCTCTACTCGGAACCACATGACCTCACCGACGTAGATCATCCTGGTCATGAGTTCTGTCATGGAGAAGGCCCCGCCATACGGGACCTTCACCACGACCGTACGCACCCTCTTGCCTGCTCGTACCTTTCGATACGACAGTTTGAAGATGCGTATCTTGCTATCGTGAAGACCCATCGGCATTGACGGTCCACACGTACAGCGTGCTTCTATCCGGCTCGGTCCGTGTCCTGATCCGAAGGCCACGCCTTGCGACATATCCTGTCGGGCTACGCAGCACAGACTTGAATGCGTGGAGACGCTTGTCGTCCATCGAAGAGATATCGACAGCGATGACGTCGCCACTCATGAGCGCTAGCGAGATGGGTGACGGCTTTCTCCCGACTCGCTTGTTCGATATCGATGTGTTCAGCGACTTGATGCGCTCGATCTCTGCGCTGTCGCTGATCGTCGAGAACTTGGGTTTCAAAGTCCGATCCTCCTGAGTGAATCGATGTCGAGTCTCATCTTTCTCCATGGTTCGTTCAGCAGCGTGGAGGGCGGCTGAAGGGCGATGATCGGCCCACAGCACCTCCACACTGCCTTCACGATCTCCCATCCGAACAAGAGGCGATGTCGTGATGCCAGGCATGCTTCCCATGCCTCGTCGTCTATCACCTCGTTGATGCCATGCGCCAGGTGTCTCAACTCATGTGGCGTATGTAGGTCGACACTGGCGAGCCGCCCGTAGTTCAGGTACGGACGGTCGCCCATGCGAAAGCTCGTGAGAAGACCATCGGAGTAGCGGAAGCCACACTCGACAAGGTCGCTCAGTATCGGTTCTTCGTAGATGGTCGAAGGCTCGATGTTCTGCTCCAGCCAATCACTGGGCTTGAGCAAGTAGCACCTCCTTTGCCGCCCTCTTCTTCGTCCCGTGCACCGGGAACACGACAGTACTCTTCCGGCTTGTCCTCGCGCACAACTTGCAGTCGACGCACTGTAGGCCGACCTCGGTATGCAGGCAGTTTAGGAAGCCCTCTCTTGCTGCCATCGCCTCACCCCACGGGTCGATGCCGTCGTACGGGTCCACGATGGTGGTAGACCAGCCAGCATCTCGTGCTATCACTACATCACGTAGCGTGTCGCACGATGCATTCGGCCTTGTGGTCGTGTAGAACCACTGCGGGTCCAACACTCTCCATGCGTGGGTGTAGCTCAGGACATTGAGCCCACGGGCATGGTTGGTCGCTTCGATGTATGCCATGTCGGGTTGGTTGTGGTCATCCAGGTAGTCACCTGAGACGTTGAACCTGACCACGGCGTTCTTGCCGCTCATCGAGCGCACCTTGTCGATGGCTTCGATGAGTGGCGTGTAGTCGTCCCCTTCGAACCCGTACCTATCAGCGATCATGAATAGGTTCGGGTAGTTCTCTGCGTAACAGCCGTTGTTCCACAGCGGACACGTGGGGGAACACGTACCATGACTGCGATACACACTCAGGTCTACTCGACCGGTCTTGCTGTTCCGCGTCCGAAAGACGTAGTGGGTCTTCAACGTCTAGTCTCTAGGCCAGAAACAGACTCCATTGAGGTCACCCATCTCGACCTCGACTTCCCACTCACGCTCGTTGTAGTTCGTTGCTCCCATCCCGACCAAGAGCGAGAAACTGTTCCCTTCCGGGTCACTCGAGTGCAGCACCTTGTCGCTGCCACTCACCTTGCCTTCGCGCTTCAGTGCGGTTAGTTCGCTGATGACTTGGTCGACCGTTAGCCCGTCGTCGACTTCCAAGATGAACACCCTAGATGTCCTTTTCGGCTGCGATGCAGATCTCTTCGCTCAACTCCTGCGGGATGAGTCCACGCAGTGCCGTGAGCAACTTCCGTTCGTTGCTCCAGGATGGGAACCGGCTCATGACGCCGATCATGCCACCTTGGAACTTCTCTCGAGCCGTGCCTTCCTTGCCGGCCATCGCGAGGATGTTCTCGATGGCTTCCTGCTGCTCAGGCGTGGGGTTCTGCACCCCATACACAAGACGCTGGAGACGCTTGTGTTCCGTGAGGTTCCCAGACTGGGTCAACTTGGCGATCATCGCTTCCTTGCCAGCCTCGGTCCTGGCACGTTCTCCATCGGGACCTTCGCGATGACCATTGTTCGACTGGGCCAGCAGCACCGGATGGGTCCAGCGGCCTTCGCCTTGGATGCCGGTCCGAGAACCTCGAGCCGCTGACACGTGGCATGGTGCCTTGGGCTTGCACGCCGGTCGTGGTGTCCACGATGGCGGGAACCCGCCCCACAGGTCAGTGGGCTTCATGAATGGCTCGCCATACTGGCAATAGGTCACTGTCTCCCTGCGACCGCCACGCTCAAGGATGACGTCATTGGGTCGCAACTTCCTCAACTTGGCTCGTGGGTTCTCCATGACCCAGAAGGTCGGTCGCAACTCCTCGATGACGGCGAGCGTCGACCACACCCACTGGAGCGATGCTCGCGCCTTGTCTGTCTTGGGTTGGTGGTCCATCGTCCAGTTACGACCGATGGTCATCACGGAGAAGGACTCACAGGGTGGACTCGCCAGGATGACGTCAGGCTGCCATCCATCCGGCAGATAGAGTCTCGGGTCGTTCGCGAACTCGATGATGTCCATCACCAAGTCGCTCTCGAACTGTGGGTCAAGGTCAAGTGTGATGACCTCGTGCCCCCGTTCCTTCCAAGGGTTGCTCCACCCACGCAACCCGGCGAATAGGTCTAGTACCTTCACTGCTCTGAGATATCCGCGTAGATACGATGGTCCACCGTGGGGTCATCCTCCTCGTACATCATGTTGTGCTGTCGGACAGCGTTCTCGATCTCTTCTTGTATCTCGCCAATGCTGTTGCGTAGCGAGTCAAGCACCTCGACGTAACTGAAGAACGTCCGGTAGTTACGAGATGTCTCGAGCTCGACGTTCTCATCGAGCGCGTACTTCAATCTCCTGGCGACGTTCTCGAGGATCTCAACCACCGTGGCGACTCCTTCGCTGCTTTCGTGCTTCATTCTGCCAATCGACAAGTCCAGCCGTGATGACTGGTGGATTAGCCATGACGAGGTTCACCGCACCTATCGTGCGTTGCCGCATCCCGTACCAAGGCTTCATCGGTCCCCTGTCGATATCTTTCGGTGGCCCATATGGGCTCCTGATGCGCTCCTTCATCGGCTTCTCGTAGAGCTTACTCGAGAACCGTCTCGATGGCACTCACCGGGCTCGAGTTCCTGTACGAGGATGCCGTCCTCATATGCACGCCACCAGTCAGTCGGGATGGTGTAGTGGCTTGCGTGTGTCATCAGGCCGTACTGCATCGACCCGCGAGCCTCATCTTCCGTCTCACCAAGTGACATGAAATCGAAATGCTCGGTCGACAGTGTCGCGACGAACATCAGTGTTCCACCTCCATGTCGTGGGTACCATCGGTACTCCCACAGTCATCACATCCTTGTTCCCACTCTGGTGTGTAGCCACACAAGTGTTGTACATCGCCAACGAGTCGGTCGGTCGGAGTTAGCTCGCCCCGACCCTGCCCACGCGTATGGATAGCGATGCAGGCTGGACATCGTTCGGGGGGCCACTCGAGTGAGTGGCCCACCAACACGAAGTCTTGTTGACTAGAACTCATTCCTGCACTGGTTCTCGAGAGTATCGAGTTCCTGGAGCCACACTCCAAGCCCTGCGTACAACATGGACGCCATGCTGTCGTTGGTGGAGTGATTGGTGGCGAAGTTCGTGTAGAAGATGAGGTTGAACACGATGGCTGCGTATGTCTCGCAATCGGAGCCAGCCTTGGTATCCAACCACACTTCCATCGCATCATTTATGTGGATGTCGAAGTCATCCTGCGAGATCAGTCTGACATCACTGCCAGCGTCTTCGAACGTCGTGAGGTAGTCACCAAACGTTCGTGCGATGACGTCTGCCTCAATATCGCTAGCGATGGTCACGCTAGGTGCCAACATGGTCATCGCCAAGGCGACCAGGATAGTTCGCTTCATTCCTTGATGTCCTCGTTCGACGGGGTCTGCCCGCAAGCATCACACTCTGTGATGCGTTCGTACTCGTTGTACACGAAGTTGTGTACGTGTGCACTGTGAGTATGCGTATCCCAACCACCGGGATTGGGATAGTTGTCATCGAGATGGTTCATCGCTTCTGTGAATGAGTCGAATGGACCATGCTTGTCGTACTCGTCCCACTCACCATACGGCCATCGCTGGATGGCGTACTTCCACTTGCCGGGAGAGACTTCGCGGAAGTGACAGTCGGCCCCTGTACTCACGCTACATCCCAACCGAAACTCGAGAAGCCAGTCGCTCGATCTGTCGACTGAACTCGACGAAGTCTTCACGGTCGATCTTGAGGATGACTGGCTCGGTCATACCAAGTGTCACTAGCGATACGTTGACCCCTCCGTTCGTTCCTGGCGAGAACCGAAGCGAACCCTGTCGGTACGACGACGGGACATCATCAGGCACGCGACCGGTCGTGGGGATGACGTCGTATCTCGTTGGCTTCCTCGTGTGGATCTCGATATCCGGCCATCCACGTTCAGCATGCGTGATCTCGATGGTTGCCCTAGCCATGTGTTACAGGTCCCTCCATGTGACGATGGCCTCTTGGATAACCATCGTTCCGTCTCGGAATACCCATCGCCATCGCTCTGCGTCTTCTCCCTGCCACTCCATGTAACTGCCATCCTGCACGAATGGAGCGAGGGTCATCATGAAGATCTCTTCACTGCCAGTCTTCGAGTCGTAGTAGCCACCGCAACTCGTTCCGAACTCATTGCTATCGGCGGACTCGAACCCAAGATACTGAAGCACCTTGGCGACGGTCAGGTCTTGCTCTTCGTGGTATCGAGGCGGCATCCATGCGAACCACTTGTCATCGAATGGGTCACCGCTTTCAGGGGAGCGACCACCACTCTTTAGTTCATGCCTGAAGTTCAGGTCACGAAGCGCCTGCAATGCAGCCGCTTCCCGTTCCTTCGGGATGAACCAATCGCTATCGATGAGGTTGACGTAATAGCCCATCGCTATCTCCTCTTGTCCTTTTCTCGCAATGCGTCGATGACCCTGTTCAGTGCATCCGGGTCGCTCAGGTACATGTACCTCGTGATCTCCAGGATGCTTGCGTAGACACCGTATGCGTCCCTGATGAACCCATGCTGTGCCGCGTTCTCACACATCCATCCAAGCGTCACCTCCCAGTCTGGGATGATGCTGACGCTGTCCTGACCCCCGTCAGACTGGGTAGACGCAACTGGCTGGGACATGCACGACCTCCCCGAACCTGTAGTCGACTGGTCCATCGAGCTTGACTGCGATGGCTGTTCGATGTCGCGAGGTGTTCTCCACGACAACACCCTTCTTGGAGTTGAGCCTCTTGGGAGATAGTCCCTTGAGCCCGACTCGAGTACCCGGAAGCAATGTAAGGCGATTGACCGTCGCCTCGACTCGGCGTTTCTCCTTCCGCCTTTCTGAGATGGCGTTCGCAAGTGTTTCCAGGTCGTCATCGTAGTCTCCAGCGATGATGCTCCTGACCACCGATGAGATGTCACTCACTTCTCGCCCCTATCGACAGGCTCTTCGACGTACTTGCCATGGATGGCTAGCCCTCGGAAGAACATCGCGATCTCAGCCGTAGCATCCCAGAGGTTCTCAGCCGTCTCTCGAGAGTTGACGAAGATCGTCGCCTCACCGATACGAAGGTACGCATACCCCTCGGCATTCCTGATAGTGACGCTCATATCGGTGTTCGCATCCGTGTGAACGTTCGTCGTGACCATTGTCATCGCAGTAGTGAACCCCTTCCTGCATCCTTCATCTGTTGTCGATACACGGGGTCGGAGTCGATGCTTCCTCCACTCACCCGCAACAGGACATCATCAGACGGGTCACCATCACCGAAGTGAAGTTCCCCGTTGTAGTCCTCGTACCACTCCTCTTCTTTCTTGATGACGTCCCAGCAGTACTCGTGATAGACGTACTCACCACGTCCATCGGCTGCATAGACGACGACACTGTCGTCATCCAGGACCGTCTCGCCACAGTCATCGCACTGCCACATCAGTCCCACTCCAGTCCATGTCCGACAGCGTGATGTGGTCCGTCATGGTCTTCGTAGCCTTCGCACTGGTAGCGATAGGCTTCGGGAACATCGTCATCACGCAATGGCATGAGCGATGAACACATCTCTGGCTCGAACTCGAGCGTGAAGCCGTCGATCACCGCTTGCACGTTCTCTACGTACACTCTCGGTGGCCAGCACTTGCCCATCGCTGCATCACGGATGACCGTCTCGAACAACTTCTCGAGTTGCGCTCGCTCATTCTCATCGAGCGTTCGAACGTCCATCAGTACTCCCTATCCGCCAGTGGGACACCCGCTGCTTCCATGTCAGCAGCGTTCTCCATCTTGCGGAGGAACTCTTCCCCGTCGTCATCGAGATCCTCGATGTAGTCCTCGGGGGCCTCTCCCGTGTCTGCCCATCGGCAGTACATCGCACCGGGACATGTCGCGCCGTGGACCGGACACTCCATACCTGGGTCTTCGTAGTCGAGATAGACACCAGACACCACGTCAGGCTCTAGCCCGAACAAGTCGATGACCCAGTGACCGTTGTCACTGTTGTCCCCGTCGTATTCATCACGTCCCAGGTAGAGGTCGTTCGTTACGCGACCCTCACCGAAGCGCTCATTGGTGATGGTGTGGATGAAGTCCACCATCACGGTGGCTGGCTCGAGTCTTCCAAGAGGTCCAGCCACGAAGAAGTCTGGACGCCTTGATTCTTCATGCAAGACCCTGACGTAGGCTTGCGCTCGCCGCACGAGCGCTTGTCCTCCCCAGTGGGAGAACAGCGTCACGCTCGCGTGCTTGCCCTTGCGGAACTGGATGCTGACGCGGTCACCCATGTGCGAATACTCCTATCACCATGCTGATGCTCAGGATGATGAGGATCCACAATCCTACCGAGAGTGCGATGACCATCAGGCATCCACCCCTCGTGTCGTACTCGTCATCCATTCGAGTACTCCTTGTCATCCTCGTAGTACGAGGGCTCGAGCAACTGTTGGACGTTCACGTCGGCGTCATCGACCACCTTGTGGTTGATGTACATGTCGTAGAACGTCTCTGCTGCTGTCCGGTCGGGGAATGGACCGAACACATCGGGGAACAACCACTCGTCATTGCGGACGATGACCACCCAGTTCTCAGCCAACTTGCATCAACTCCCCGCAATACCCACAGTAGTAAGCATCCTGTGGACCTGAGACGCCATCGAACAACTGGTGTGTCCAGTTCTCGATAGGGTGCTTACAGCCCTCGCTGTCCTCGAGTTTCTGCTCGCTGATGATGTCCACCATCGTCGCTATGCCCTGTGGCTTGGCAACGAGGCGGAATGAGGATGGCAACGCACCATCGTGTGTGACATCTACTGTCAGTCGTGTCTTCATGCGAAAAGCCTCATGTAGCCCAACGAGTCGGTCTGGCTAACGCCAGC